>ERZ772945.1387-NODE-1387-length-17116-cov-2.821933_pt1 | contig 17116 bp, 14 predicted proteins | sample MGYA00511681_ERZ772945 | MGnify/ENA primary metagenome ERZ772945 (study PRJEB29015, sample SAMEA2737943) | human oral metagenome | biome: human oral; feature: human-associated habitat; material: dental | place: China | collected 2143 ...
CTATTCCATCTTCCTTTTTCTTGCTTTCGCAGAGGGCAATACCTTTAATAATATAAAGGTCAGCGTAGTTGGGAACTACCTGCATGTCCGCATTGTAAGTTTGATTTGGATCCTTTATTTTTAAGTTATCAATAGTAAATCTGAGTTGTCTTATTTTAGTTTTAGCACATCTTTCATTTTATTTACTGTTTCCTTGGAAAGACAGATGCTAAGAATTAATCTTGTTGTACATTCTCCATAAGCCATTGCACATCGCAAGTACGACAAGTGTTCCCAATGTTTTTAGGGAATTGTCCAGCCAATCGAAGCCTCCACCCCTGAGGAAATCAAAGAGTGAAAAGCACAAAAATAAAACAATGACATAAATGGTATAGTAGAATATTATTTTTGTCTTTTTCTGTTTGTTATTTTGTAATTCTGTTTTCATTTAAAGAATACTAGATGAAGTCTTTTATAAATTGTTTACACAACTTGACATACCCAACATGGCTCTACTTACAAAAAATAAAATAATGGCTCTTTCATAAGTTTAAAATAATCAGCATGTCTTCTTTGGTGCAAGTTAATAATCCTTTTTAGTGGGACGAGAAGAAGAAAATTAAAAGAAAGAAACATATTCTATTTCACGATATGTTCACGCTTAACAAGAATAAGCAACATATTTAATAGAATGGTATTATTAAAGAAATATTGATGTTTCTTGATATTCATCCTATCTCATTTACTTTGAATATTTTTTGATAAGGCCTTCAGCGCGAGGGTCGTTAAGCTCTTGTGCTTTCTGTAATGTGGCTATTCCATCTTCCTTTTTCTTGCTTTCGCAGAGGGCAATACCTTTAATAATATAGAGGTCGGCATAGCCCGGGGCCATCTGTAAGGCCGCATCACAGGTCTTTATTGCGTCATCAATCTGGTTGACGCGCAGCTGAAGACTCGCCATTTCAGCATAATAGGTCGGCTCCGTACGGTTAAGGACGATAGCGTGTGCAATGTCGTTGAGTGCCAGTTTGTATTGCCTTATCTTCGTTTCGCATTGATATTTGATGTAATAGAACTCGTCACTTCCATTGTTATTTACCAGTGAATCGTAGGCCTGATAATCATAGAAGGCCTTGCGGTATTCCTTATTTGCATCGTACATACGCCCACGAGCCAGAACATACGGGGCAGAAGGCATTCCGCTTTGCACGCTTACAGCCTTATCCATGAGCTGCATAATATCAGCATGGGGTGCCTTAAGCTGCATCTTGCATTGTGCAGCTTCGTAATAAACTTCTCCATTTTTACCCAGGTCGGTGGCCTGTAATGCGGTAAACATGTCCAATGCTTTTTGATAATTGCCTTGTGCATAAATGATTTGTGCCTGCTGATGCTTGTACATGGGCAGTGGATTAATCTTCTCTGCCTGCTCCGAAAGTTCGAGAGCTTTGTTAAGATTCCATTTCGTATAGGCCGAGTCGAGCTTGTAGACAGAGGCCTGATAAACCATTGCCGCGTAGTTACTGTAAGCCACATCTTTCTTAGTAGCATGCTTTACTTCCTGTTGAAGCATTTCGTCTGCTTTGTTTAACTGTCCATTTTTAAGAAATAAGGTGGCGCGAGCATTATATCCTTCAGTTGATGTAGGGAAATAATTAAGAAAATCTTGCAGGTAGTTTTCGTACCTTATACTATCATTTTGTCGCTCGGCTATCATGAGCATGATGGTTGCCTGTTCTTCATTTTGTGGCAAGGCAGTACGTATTCCTGTTGAATGCAGCGTGGGATCGTTGATGGATAAGCCGTTTAGCTTAAAGGTTTTACATAACCGGGCATCGGCCGAAAAAGCCTCACCACCAGCCTCAGGCCGTTGCATAATACCAAGTAACTGCCCCGATTCGTTAACGATAGGACAACCAAGCATTGACGCCGACACATCAACATCGTTGAAAACATAATAGTTATTTGTGGTCATAAACTTTTCAACACGCACTGGCGACAGCTTTTTAATATCGGCTTTCTTTAAGTCATATCCAACCGAATAAATGTTTTGTGCTGCAGCATCTGTACTTATGAGCTGCAGAGATGGAGCATTTTGTATGCCTTTTACACGGAATTGACAAATATCGTAAAGCTCCGATGCTCCCAGCATAGCATCTACATCATACTGCTTTCCTTTGGCATCGATAATCACGGCGCGCCTGGCACCCACAAAAGGATGCCACATAGCAATGGCCTCTCCGTTGTTACCACAGAACACTCCGTGTGTAGTGGCGTGGATAGAACCATCATCATTGAATGTCGTAAGGGCGAAAACGCTTTGTGCTACTTTCTTTATCTGTGGTGATTGTGCTGCTACTTTTTGGGTGCTTATGATGAAAGCCAGTAGCAATATAGGAATAAAGATTAGTTTTTTCATTTCTAAATGGTATTTGTTTATGGTTTGTTCCTTTTGTTTTAAAGGTAATAGTCTATGCTTTTGCTGCCGGGTTTTTGAGCAACGTTTTGGCGTTTGCAATAGCGGCATCAGAAATATTGCTTCCACTTAACATCTGTGCTATTTCTTCTACACGCTCTTGTGGGGTAAGCATTTGCATGTGGCTGACGGTTCCTTGTGGCGTTTCTTCTTTACTTACTTTATAGTGGGTTGTTCCCATGGCAGCAATTTGTGGCAGGTGGGTAATAGATATTACCTGACGATTGTTGTCGCCCATCTCTTTCATAATCTGTGCCATCTTCTCGGCTACACGTCCACTTACACCCGTGTCTATTTCGTCAAATATGATAGTTGGCAGTTTTACGGCACCGCTAATCATGGCCTTTAGCGATAGCATTACACGCGATATTTCACCTCCTGAAGCTACTTGTGCTATAGGCTGCAGAGGGGTACTGGTGTTTGCGCTGAACAGAAACGCTATCTTATCAATGCCTGAAGGCGAGCAATCGCGCTCGTTAAACTGAATAGAAAACCGTATATTGGGAATGCCTAATGGCACTAAGCGTTGCTTCAGTCCGTCTTCTACTTTCCTGGCTGCTTTCTTACGAACGTCACTTAACTTTCGTGCAAGTGTCATCGTGGCGTCGAATTTCTCTTGCATTTCTTGCTTAAGCTGCTCCAATTGCTCATCTCCTCCATCAATGTTTTCAAGGTCATGTTGTATACGTTCAAACTCGTTTATCAACTCGTTTACCGACGAAACATGATACTTATGCTCAAGAGCGTAAATTAAATCAAGGCGCGAGTTTACTTCATCAAGCTGTCGCGGGTCAAAGTCTACATTTTCGAGCTTGCGCTCTATCTCCACGGAAATATCCTTTAAATCAATGTATGCAGAGGCAAGACGGTCGTCAACATCTTTAATTTCCGGGAAAACCTCAGCAATATTGTGCAATCGGTCTGACGCAGTTTTGGCTTGTTCAACGCATCCTGTGCTTTCAGACGACAGGGCAGAAGAGGCTTCAAACAGTGCACTCTTAATATCTTCGGCATGACTTAATGTTTGCAACTGCTGCTCTAATTCCTCATCTTCACCTGCAACAAGCCTGGCATTATCAAGCTCTGAGAATTGAAAGCGAAGGAAATCCTCGTTTTCTTTACTCTTCTTACAAGCCTCCTGAAAATCGTTATAGCGTTTGGTTGCAATATTGTATTCGTTGTATGCTTGCAAATATTTTGTGCGAAGAGCCGAACAGTCAGCTATGGTGTCGATTACGTTTAGTTGGAAATCTTCTTTTTGCAGCAGCAAATTTTGGTGCTGACTGTGAATATCGATCAGCTGTTCACCCAAGTCACGAATGGTGTTTAGGGGCACCGGCGTATCGTTTACAAATGCCCGGCTCTTACCGTTTGCATTTACTTCACGTCTTATAATACAGTCGTTGGCATCATAGTCAATGCCTTCTTGCTCAAAGAAATCCCCTAAACCGTAGTGCGAGAGGTCGAAATGGGCTTCAACAACACATTTGGAGTTACCGTTTTTTATTTGTTTCGAATCAGCTCTCGCGCCTAATAATAGATGCAATGCTCCAAGAATAATGCTCTTTCCGGCACCTGTTTCGCCTGTAATTACGGAGAAACCAGGTCGAAATGCCATATCCAACTCATCAATGAGCGTAAAGTTTTTTATGTAAAGTTGTTTAAGCATGCGTTTGTTATTGTTTTATTTTCTCCCAGGCGTTATTTTGTGATGCGTTGATGGAAAACAGAATATCGTACACAGTTTCTTTCTCTTTCTGTGTGCCTTTGCCTTTGTAGATGTTCGCTAGTTCGTCGCGTTTATAATCGGTCCATATTTGTGGGAGCAGACTTGTAGGACGGTCTTCGTGACATTTTTTTAAGTCGTTCTCCAATGATGCCGTAATTTCCGTGCGTCCTCGTTCGGCATTTGCTGCCATCTCATCGAGGCCTTTGCGATAATAATCGTATTGTAACTGGCGAAAGGGTTGCAAGGCTCCGTCAAGATAATCGTTGATAATGGCAAAACGGTTACGGTTGTTATCGAACGATTTCCACCCTGTAAATTGCAGGTTTTGTGCGTTATTCGTCAGATTCATGCAGCGTTGCAGTATGTCGGTTCCACCCATAGGTGAGAAACTGTCAAGGTTCATGCCTATGATTAAATAGGCATAATAGGCAAAGAGAGCTGTCAGCTGGTTATTGATTGCTTCCTCATTAAACTTTAATTGGTCGAATTGTGCAAAGCTGAAATTGAAGTCGTTGTCAACATTATTATACAGCGTGGTGGTATAAGATGAGTCGTAAACGGGCCTGTTGGCTTGTATAAGGGCCTTGCATGTAAAGGTATTCGATGTTTGATCGTATTTGGTTACAGTAATGTTGAAATTGCAGTTGATGCGCTCGTTTTTCTGAAACTGCAAGTTAGTCCACTGCCGTTCGTTGACGAATTGGGTTAGTGTTTGTTCCAAATTTTCAAAAACCGAGACGTCAGTACCTTGTATCTGGTTGTGGTTAATGGTAATTTTGGCATTCAATTCTTGTGCATAAGCATTAAAATTTAAGCTCCACATCAAAATAAATACGAATAAAACATGTAACCTCATACGCGTGTCGGTCTTTAAAATTCAACCTTATTGTATCAACTGTTCATATTCAACTTTGCTTCTCTAAGACGTATTCGGGTAAGCACTTGCTTTGTATTTAAAGTAAAGTCAGATGAAAGCATCCAGCTATAATATCCTGAATCGCGATGCAGCACATCGGTTACTGCCCATCCTTTGTATTTACCGAAGTTGAAAACCTCCTGCCGGCGTGGTTTCCCCTTGTCGTCAAGCAGCGGCTTTCCGTCTGTACCTTTCATATCTTGCCAGACAATTCGTCCTGCGAAATCAACATAGTCGTTCAACTTCGACTCCTCATCCAGCACATCCATATCATTGGGCAGGGCCAGTGATTCTTCTTCAACGCTATCCGGATTATACTTGTCGAGCTGGCCCTGCAGCACGCGATAGGTGGCTTCTGTGTCCTGATCGGCGCGGTGTGCACGGAAGTCATCTTCCATTTTATGGCCTGTATAGAACCGATAAGCTGCTGCCAAATTTCGTGGTTCACGCTTGTGAAAGATGGTTTGTGCGTCAATAAGCCTGCAGCGTGAGAAGTCAAAGTCGATGCCTGCACGGAGAAACTCCTCGGCAAGCATAGGTATATCGAATCGGTTTGAATTAAAACCGGCGAAGTCGCAACCCGTAAATGTCTCAGCCAAACTTTTGGCAACCTGTTTAAAGGTAGGTGCATCCTTTACCATTTCATCGGTTATTCCCGTCAGTTCCCGGACGACAACAGGGATGGGTTTCTCCGGATTGATGAAGATACTTTTGCGTTGTTCTTCTCCCTCTGCATCGTCAGGGCTTACCTTTATATACGATATTTGAATAATTTTGTCGTTGACTAAATCAAGACCGGTCGTCTCCAAATCGAAGACGACCAGCGGTTTTGTAAGTTGAAGTCGCATGTAATTACGGTTTAATCGTTGAGGAGCAATGGCATAATAAGCATTAGCACGTCCTCATTTTCAGGCTGTTTGCTGGGTACTACAATACCTGCTCTGCTGGGGTCGCCAAGCTGAATCTTAAGCTCGTCCGTATCAATCGAGTTCAGAATATCGGTAAAGAAGTCGCCGCGGAAGCCTATTTGTAAAGGCGAACCCGTATATTCGCATACCAGACTTTCCTTTGCACGTGTTGCGAAGTCGATGTCTTCAGACGACAATTCGAGCATACCCGTTTCCAAACGGAACCGGATAAGCTGACTGCTCATGCTGGCAAAGGGCAGGATGCGGCGAATAGCACTCAGCAAAGACTTACGGTCAATGGTAAGCTCGTTGGGGTTATCGTTGGGTATTGCTGCATTGTAGTTGGGATAATTACCCTCAATAAGGCGGCACGACAGTTTGCCTTCGGCAAATTGAATTTCGGCTGAACTCGAATTAAACTTAATGACAACGTCTCCGCTGTCTTTATCAAGGACGTTCCTTAACAGCATTGCAGGCTTCTTGGGAAGGATGAATGCGGCCGGGGTTTCGCTCTTAATGGAATAGTCGCGACAACGTACAAGTTTATGGCCGTCGCTGGCAACAAAGGCCAGACAGTCGGTAGTGAGGTCGAAATAAATACCATTCATTACGGGTCTTATTTCGTTATTGTCGGTAGCGAACAGCGTACGATTAATGTTATTGTTCAGTGCGGCAGCATCGATGGTGATAGCGTGAACGTCGTTTTGTATCGGAGCCGTCTGGGGATACTCGTCTGCATTCTGTGCCGTAAACTGGTATTGACCGTTCTGATAGCCCACAGTTACCTCGTAAGTACTCATGTTTACTTCGAACGTCAGAGGCTGTTCGGGCAGCTCTTTCACAGCATCGAGCACGGTATGGCTGGGTATTGCAAAGTTGCCGTCGGCATCGAACTGGTCGAGCGCAAGGCTTGTCTGCATTACATTTTCGCTGTCTGAAGCGGTAATTGTGAGCTGACCGTTATGCACCTGAAACAGAAAGCTCTCAAGAATAGGAAGCGAATTTTTACTGTTAATAACTTTAGCAAGTGTCTGTAAGCGGCTACTTAGAGCATTGCTTGATAAGGTAAATTTCATGAATATTCTTATTTTGTTTTACTTCTGTCATTACATCACAAAGTTAATAATAAATTAGGAGAAACTGAAAATGGAATTGTTATTTTTCGTTTTTTTTGATTTTTATAGAGCGTTTACTTGTTATTTATTGATAAATTGCTTACTTTCGCAACCTATATATTAAGTAAACATTACTAAAAACAAAGCTATGGCATTACAAGGTATAGAAGTAGAAGGTATCATTATCAAAGAATACCCGGCCAAAGAAGGCGTATCAAGCCGGACGGGTAACGCGTGGAAGTCGCAGGAATACGTCATACAGACGAAAGACCAGTACCCAAGGGCGTGTCTTTTCCGCGTGTTTGGTGCCGACAAAATTGAGCAGTTCAACATTCATCAGGGCGATGCTGTTCACGTTTGGCTGGATATTAATGCCCGCGCATGGCAAGATAAGTACTTTAACGACATCAGTGCTTTCAGAGTAGATCATATTGATGCCAACAGCCTTAATGCTGGTGTTCAAACCTCAGCACCTGCTTCTCAGCTCGGCACAGCTCCCGCAGCTCCGGCCAATAATGCGCAGCCCGCAGCCGACCCATTGAGTAATGGTGAGGGGAATGATGACGATTTACCATTCTAAAAGGTTGTAAAGTATATCGAATTGCGATGCGAAAATGCTAAGTTAACGGCGTTTTCGCATTCTTTTTATATCGTAACGTTGAGTGTTCGACGGTCGCCGTACGCGCTGTTGACGGCCGTCGGACGATGACAGAAACGTCGTAAGGTTAGTTGCGTTGCGGGCTATAATGGTTACAAAATGAAAATAAGGGTTTTGTAAAACGGGCGTAAACATGCATAACGTTTATAATAAGCGTTTTACAAATAAGTATGGTGTAATGATTTTTGAAAAACAAAGCCTGTATGAGGATGTCATACAGGCTTATGTTTATTTATTTTACGGGAGATGGATTTTTGCGTTCCCGCTCATTAATATAGCCATGCCGGTAAGCATATAACAGTTCTTCGAGGTCGGTTATCTGTGCGTTCAGTTCCTTTCCCTTGTCGGTATCGGCCACCAGCATGCGGTGTGCCGACATCTCAACTATTTGTGTTGTCGATTTAATATCGGTACCACTCAGTATGGCGTCTTCCGTACTTGTAAACGGTTCGTGCTGTACAAGCTGAAAACCACGGCTGTGATATACCAGCGTGTAGCCGGCAATGCCGGTTTCTTTGTGGTAGGCTTGCGAAAATCCGCCGTCAATAACCATCAGCTTTCCATTGGCCTTGATAGGCGTTTCACCCTTACCAACCTTAACGGGCACATGGCCGTTGATGATGTGTCTGTTCGTACCCGTTACGCCAAAACTATTCATAATATAGTCGCACTCGTCCTCATTGTCGCGCAATTTAAAGTAATTGCCTTTCTCTTCCTCATGCGTTTTCTTATCCTTAATGAAATAACGCTCAAAGGTCGCCATCTTCGACTTGTCGAAAAGCGGACTGTCGGGGCCGCACCACAAATAAATAAAGTAATCGGTTGCATATTGTTTCTCGGCGGGATTTGTGTCTGTCTGGAAGGCCGAACGGATGAGCATTCCAGTCTCTTTCATCAGTTCGATGCCCGCACATTTGCGGTTAGGCGTAATTTCTACTTCCTTCATGATGCCGTTTGCGTTCAACGGGACAGAGGCATGAAACAGCAGATTGTTGTTGCAAATGCCGTACATACAGCCATGTGCCAGCAGCGTGCGAATATGTTTGTGCAACTTTTCGCTTACTTCGAAGCTGTGATGCAGTTTCTCCAACAGCTCAACTTCTTCGGCAGTGAGCTTGTTGGGGCAGGAGGGGTCGATGGTAGGGAAACTGCAGCTTGTCATAGGGTACTCAACGTTGTTTAGTGTAATAGTACCCTTTTCGTAGTTGATATAGTTGAATAGTTCCCTGTTTTTCATGCCCCACTCGGGGTGTTGTTCATACAGTTGGGCCTCGACCTTAAACTGCAGCACGGCAATGGCTTTGTGCATACGTGCTGTAAGCAGTCGGGTTTTGTCGTCCATATGTTCCGATCCTCCCGAAAGTTTCGGCAAAAACTCGGTGCATGGGTCGTCAATATAATGGTCCATGGAGAAAGTAGCCAGTGGAACGAGGTTTATTCCATAGCCGTCTTCCAGAGTCAGCAGGTTGCCATAGCGCAGCGATAACCTGATAACGCAACACATACAAGCATCGTTTCCCGCTGCCGCTCCCATCCATAAGATGTCGTGATTACCCCATGTAATATCCCAGTGATGGTAATTTTCGAGCAGGTCTATAATTTTATGGGCACCGGGTCCGCGGTCGTATATGTCGCCAAGAATGTGCAGCTGGTCAATGGTAAGACGCTGAATGACGTTCGAAATAGCCGTGATAAAGTCGTCGGCACGGCCGGTAGAGATAATCGTATCAATAATAACGTTGACGTAAGCAGTCTTATCAGTGTCCTCGGTTCTTTCGTGGAGCAGCTCCTGTATAATGTAGGAGAAGTCGGCAGGAAGCGATTTTCTTACCTTCGAACGGGTGTATTTGCTCGATACATCCCGGCAAATGGCAACCAGATGATGCAATGTAATGTGGTACCAGTCGGTAATATCGGGCTCGGCTGCTTTCACAAGTTCCAGCTTTTGCTCGGGATAATAGATGAGCGTACAAAGCTCACGTTTCTCGGCTTCGCGCAGCGTGGTGCCGAAAAGCTCGTTTACTTTTCGCTTGATATTACCCGAAGCGTTCTTCAAAATGTGTTGAAAAGCCTCGTATTCGCCGTGTATATCGGCAATGAAATGCTCGGTGGCCTTTGGTAAATTAAGAATAGCCTGGAGGTTAATAATCTCTGTACTTGCCTCGGCTATGGTTGGAAATGAGTTGGAAAGCAATTGCAAGTATCGCATATCGTTCCCAATGTCGTAGTGCTTGCTTTTCTTCATGTCGGCAGAATTAATTGTAGTTTTATAGTGTATAGGCTCATTTATAATCATTGATATGTCCCGAATTTTGTAAGTTCTTTTAATAATGGTGTTACGTGTTTGTCGTCTTTGGCCACAAAAGGCATAAATCCTTCAGTTAGTCCAAGGAAGTTTTGCATGGCAATCATTAGGCGACCGGCGAGGTCGTCAAGGCTTAACCTGTGAACCATATTCTTTATCATGTCTTCGTCGAGGTTGTTAAAGCGGATAAACTGGTAAATATTAACCAGGTGAAGAAGGGGTGCTTTGTGGTGCGAAAGCTCATAGTTTAAGTTTAACAAGAGCATACAGAGCGTGCATTCGTCATGACCACGCATGGCAAATACCTCCTTTACCTTATTGCGTAACAGCAAGTTTTTGGAAAGTAAAGCATCTGCTTTCAGGTCGCCGGCGGGATAAACAACGTCAGATTTAAACCTGACAATGTTGTCAATATTCACTTCCGGCACATCTTTATGAAGCCTGTGTATGCCTTCTTCCAAAGGTATTATAATGCGCTCTTCGTGTGCATATATTATAATTCTGCGCCAGTCGTCAGGGGTTAACGTATCAAACGTTTGCTGAAGCTGTGCAATATAGTCGCGCAAATGGAGCACATCGCTGTCAGCTCCCAATTGTAACAGTGCACCAATCATCTGTTGAGAGGTATCGTTCATCAGTAAACGGACATTCGAATCAAGAATTTTCTGATAAAGATTTAGTAGCTGACGGGCTGCTTCTTCGAAAGAAATCTGACTGGTTAAAACCGGATTTTTGATGACTTCCTGTCGTTTATTCCATCCCAAATGCGTGAAAGTATCCTGTTCTAATTTCCCACAGACGTGCACTGCAGCGGCTTTTGATGTGAGCTTATGCTGTTTGTTGAAGAGGACAGAACGGCGGTGTTGTGCCATCTCCCAGGGCTGGAGAGCCCCTAACGGCGTAAGCAAATAGGGCGTATGATGCTCATAAGCCCTGGCGGCAAGCCTGCAGGCACTATTGCTCCAGCACCCGAAGATGTGAACAATATCATAATCGGAGGGTTGAATAACATCTTTCTTCGAGTGGGATGTTACCATATTTACGCTGGCTTCAGCCTGCAGACATTCTTGCAAATGGGTTATAAGTTCGCGGTGAATGCCTTTGGCATTGATATGACGAGGCACAAAAAACAGAATCTTATGCTGCTTCATGGATAGCCGTTTGCTTGTTATTGTTTATGCGTCGTAAAGTCGAGCTTGTTGGTTTTGATATATTTTACGAGGTATGTAAGGTTATGCCATACAAGAGATATTTCGTAAGGGAAACATACAAATAGCGGTATTTTTTCGTCAAAACTTCGTGCAGCCTTATGCGCAAGGATAGTGTGGATGGCAAACGATATAAGAAACGCAACGCAAGATGCGGTTATAAGGACAATGTTTGCACTTAGAATGCCATACACGAGCACTGCAATCTCTAACAAAATATTGCCGTGAAGCGATACCTGATCGAGGTTAAACCAGAGCCTGTGCCTTGTTCCTCCCTTCAAAATTCGTCTGGTATGGAGATAAAAAATGTGCTTGTTAAGCCATGTTTTGCGCGATGGTGCATCCTCAATCATCCATGCACGGCGGTCGGCTACGATGCCCACGTTGTGCGTTGCGTATTTATTGACCAGGAAATCATACTCTCCACGACACATGTTAAGGCTGCCACGGAATCCCTCTTGTTTCATAAAGGTGTTCTTATTAAACAGTATATTATAGCTCTGCGTGCGGTAAGGGTGCCCCTTTTTTGCTTCACGAAGCAGGTAAAAATCGGTGTAAAGGCGTTGGAATCGCTTAAACGACGATACCTCATTACAATATGCTCCATACCCGATGACAAAGTTATCGCCAGCTGATAACCGTGTAGCCATCGTCTGTAACCATAAGTTTGATGCAGGTTCACAGCAAGGTTCGGTCAGCAAAACGTGCTCGTTGACGGCGGCTTTTACACCTAATGTGATGGCGAGTTTTTTGCGACTCATGTACCTTGACGTTTCTGGGATGTAGGTAATATAAAGTGAAGCGTCTGCCGGATTGGCCTTATAATTGTTCTCTATGCGCGTTAAGGTGTCTTCAACGCAATGTTGTCCCTTCTCAATAACAACGATAACCTGAAACCTTGCCGGGTATTTCTGATGGAGAATAGCTGGTAAATGCTTCTCCAACTGGTCGGCTTCGTCGTGCGGTGTAAGAATAACCGAAAGCGGAGGCAAGCGTTTTGTATCTTCGGTTATTTCGTCGTTATTGTCGTTTTCTGACTGATTGTCATCAGCCGGTTGGTCCAAAGGCTTCCTGAATCTGATGAAAGGACTCATCAATGAGCAGATAATCGCTGCACCAGTCAATATGGAAGCCAGGATAATAGTGGTGTTGTCTATCGTAATATTAATCAGCATTTAACTTGCAAAAAGCTATAAAATAAATGTTTATTCAATGTCTTCTGTGGTAAATCCCATCGGCAGTGGTCTGCAATTATATTGGCAAGCCATAATCTCACCATAGGCACCTGCCGACCGAATGGCAATCAGGTCGCCACGATGCACCTTATTTAGTTTGACATCCTTGTCGAAAACATCGCTCGATTCGCAAATAGGGCCAACCACATCGTATGCTTCAGGCGGTTCATTACTGCTTAAATTCTCAATAGAATGGTGCGCATGGTAGAGGGCAGGACGTATTAAATCGGTCATGCCGGCATCGACAATGCAGAACCTTTTGTACGTTCCCTGCTTGACATATAGCGCGCGAGCAATGAGCGTTCCCATCTGAGCAACGATCGATCGCCCCAGTTCGAAGTGCACTTGCTGGCCCGGGCGTAGCTTAAGATGGGAAGAATAGGTATCGAAATATTCTTTAAAGTTTGGGATTGCGTGATGGTCAGGGTCAGCATAATCAACACCAAGCCCGCCACCTGCATTAATATTCTTTACCACTATATGATGTTCTTCCAGCGTATTTTGAAGCTCATTGATACGGTTACACAGTGCTTCGAAGTCGCCCATGTTGAGTATCTGGCTCCCGATATGGAAATGCAGACCGATAAATTTAATATTCCTCATCTCCTCTGCACGCTTAATAACAGGGAGCATATCCCTCATAGCTATGCCGAATTTGTTCTCAGCAAGTCCGGTTGTTATATTGGCATGCGTGTGTGCGTCTACGTCAGGGTTGATACGGAAGCACACATTGGCTACCCTGTTTTTGGCTTGGGCCAGCTCGTTTATGATTTCAAGCTCGGGCACGCTTTCCACATTGAAGCAGAAAATAGAGGCTTCAAGAGCCAGGTTTATTTCCCAGTCAGCTTTGCCTACGCCTGCAAACACAATTTTATCAGCAGGGAATCCTGCTTTAATTGCAGCCTGTATTTCCCCTCCGCTCACGCAATCGGCACCTAATCCGCTACGTGCAATGATATTTAAAATTCTGGGATTGGCATTCGCTTTAATCGCATAGTGGACATGAAAATTCTTTTTTCCTGATGCTTCTGTGCTAACCTCCTTCAGCGTTTCTTGCAGTAACCGGGTATCATAATAATAAAAAGGAGTTCCGATATGCTCAAATGGATCAGTGGGAAATTTGCTTTTCATCTCGTTTTCGTATTGCTTTTGTATTGCCTTTTGCACAGCAACGTCACAACCTTATGGAAGGTTTACTTAAAAAGTGTGTCCGACAGGCTCTGCAATGCCCTTTGTTTGTCGGCCTCTTTAATAAGAAATGATATGTTGAAATTGGAACCTCCGTACGATATCATGCGCACGGGGATGTCCTTCATAGCCTGTGTTGCCAGCGTCTCGAAACCGATATTGCTCCAGTCTAAGTCGCCAACGACACAGATAATACACATATCTGTATCAACCGTTACGGTGCCGTATTTCTTCAATTCGTCAACAATCTCGGCAAGATGCTTGTTATTATCAATGCTCATTGATACACCAACCTCCGAGGTTGTAATCATATCGATGGGAGTTTGACAGGCTTCAAAGGTTTCGAAAACCTTGCGCATGAAGCCCGTTGCCAATAACATTCGTGACGACTTTATTTTGATAGCCGTGATGTTATCCTTTGCAGCGACGGCCTTAATACTGCCTTTTGCCAGATGGTTATTGATGATAGTGCCTTCGGCATGTGGGTCCATCGTGTTCTTAAGACGCACTGGAATGCCTGCAAACTTGGCAGGTTGAACACACGTGGGGTGCAGAATCTTCGCCCCGAAATAGGCCAGTTCGGCAGCCTCTTCGAAGTTAAGCTGATGTATGGCCGACGTTTTCTCAACAAAACGAGGGTCATTATTGTGCATGCCATCAATGTCAGTCCATATCTGTATTTCCTCAACGTTCAGAGCTACACCCACAAGAGACGCCGTGTAATCGGAACCTCCGCGCTGTAAATTCGCCACTTCGCCATAGGCATTGCGACATATAAAGCCCTGCGTCATGAATATTTGCGTATCCTCATGGCCTTGCATTACCTCACTTAAATGGTGCTTGATGTATTCCATGTCAGGCTCCGAGTTCTTGTCAGTACGCATAAATGCCAGGGCGTCTATGAGTGTAGTGTGGTATCCTTGCTCTGTAAGGTAGTTGGCTAACATGTTAGTTGACATTACCTCACCTTGCGCAACCACGCTGTGTCCTTCAAAACTCGTGAAGTGTCCCTTGGTAAATGAGCGCAGATAACTGAAAATTTCCTGCAGCTTATTGCGTGTTTTCTCTTTATATTCGTTTGTGGAACAAAGTTCGTTTACATCGGAAAGGTATTTCGTTTCTAACCTGTTAATCAGCTCGTTTGCCCCTTCTGCGTTGCGTTTCGTCAGGTAATTGCAAAGCTCTATCAGCGAATTGGTTGTACCACTCATGGCTGATAATACAACGAATACCGGTTTTTTTGAGTTGGTTATAAGCGTAGCAACGTTTTTCATTAGCCCGGGACTACCTACGGAAGTGCCGCCAAATTTCATTACTTTCATCGTGCCAATGCTGTTTATATGTGGTTAATGTTGAGTTGTTTTGCAGTTAACGGCCTGCATTATCGTTCTTCTCCGTCTTCCGACAGGTCAAGAAGGTTATACTCGTTCGTCACATCGGCAATATGCCCGTCATTGCAACGGTATACTATTCCGGGGTAAGCATCGAGCATGGGTATATTATGTGTCGACATCACTACGGCAGTTCCCTGCGACGTAATTTCGTGTAACAGGCGCACAATATTGCCTGCTGTTTCAGGGTCGAGGTTGCCGGTAGGCTCGTCGGCAATAATAATCTTCGGATTATTCAGCAGTGCGCGTGCAATGGATATGTGCTGCTGTTCGCCGCCCGACAGCTCATGGGGCATGGCATCCTTCTTGTCAGTCATGCCAACAGCCTCCAAAACCTCATCAATGCGTTGCGCAATCTTCTCCTTATCCTTCCATCCTGTTGCTTTCAATACAAAGCAAAGGTTCTTCCATACCGTACGGTCATGCAGAAGCTGGAAGTCCTGAAAGATGATGCCTAACTCGCGTCTTAACGCCGGAATATCCTTACGTCGCAGCTTAATAAGGTCGCGACCGAGCACCTCTGCTTTCTCCGTTTCTTTCTCATACAGGTCTAATTCGCAGTAAAAGGTTTTTAAAAGTGAGCTTTTTCCCGAGCCTACCTTCCCTATAACATATACAAATTCGCCTTCGTCTACGTGGAAATCGACATCATCAAGAACAAGTTTGTCTTGTTGATATACCTTTACTTTCTGATAATCGATGAACATTTTGGTTGCAATAAACGTTTGTTTTGCCTTGTCATAACCCTGCTGAGGGTAAAAGACAGGCGTTCTTTTTAATCTGTTTTATGACGATGCCCTCTGTCAATGTCAGGGCAAGCATAATGACATGCAAATATACACAATAATATTGAGTGTGGAAAATAAATAACTTGTTTTGTGGCTTGTTGCAAACACGGTTCCGGCAAAGCGGTTCTCACAGGCTGTAAACATACTCTGAAACAAGTTGCAAACCATGGCCGGAACCTTGTTGTGGCAGTTCCTTTCAAAAGGTGTAAACGGGTAATACTATTATAAATGTGGCAATGATATGCCGTATTGTTTCTTACTCTCTGTAAATTTTCTTCAGCAAACTGTTCATCCAGCTTATTGTTAATAAAAACCATCGGTACCGGGCTACGGGCTTGCCGCCGAATGTTAATATAAAATCGCGAAGCCGGTTGTGGGGCAGGGGCAACCCTGCATCGAGAAAACAGAGATGGGCGTAGCCTTGTTTCCACGACCAGTTCAGGGCTTGCCATATTGTCATGAGGTTGGGATGCAGCGGCGCATACGTCTTTCGCCGGGCCGCCAGATACCATAAATACACGTTGCCTTCGCTGCAAACACACAGGCATCCGCCTATCACCCTGTTGCGAAACAGCGTTACAAACACCTGCCCGTTGTTGCTTTCGTATAACTGTATCACCTGTTCCTCGGGAGGAATAAGCCGCCGGATTTTCATCTTATAGAAGCCACGCAGCAACTTATAAAACCCTTTGACCTCATCAATATTGGCTGCAGGGCGCGTCTCTACGCCAAGACGGTATACGTGTTCTATACGCTTTTTCATTCTTTCTGAAATGCGCTTCTCGGGCGACATTGTGTGAAGCGAGTTATGAACTTCCTGCCAGTTGATAGGAAAATAGCCTTCGTGGCGGAACAGTTTGTACCCGAACATTTTGCGTGACAGGTCACTAAACTCGATGTAAAGGCACAGCCGGCGGCGTAGTTTTCGCGTAATGGCATGCAGCAGCTGACCGAAAACCTGCTCGCGGTCAACGTTATCGTCATATTCGCCTTCGCCATAAATTCGCCCTTGCATATATAAATAAGGTGGCAGCAGCGAGCCTTTGCGCCGCGTAATGGCCAGCATGTGGGCGCATACGTGCCCCTCATCGTTTGTAGCTACGGCCATATAGGGTGCCTCGGCGGGCGTATTCTCAATAATATGGAATAGCCCGGGGCTGTGGAAAAAGTTGTTACAGGTCATCTGTGGCAACGTTTCGCCTTTCGAATATATGCTGATA
>ERZ772945.1389-NODE-1389-length-17114-cov-5.546515_pt1 | contig 17114 bp, 20 predicted proteins | sample MGYA00511681_ERZ772945 | MGnify/ENA primary metagenome ERZ772945 (study PRJEB29015, sample SAMEA2737943) | human oral metagenome | biome: human oral; feature: human-associated habitat; material: dental | place: China | collected 2143 ...
TGTGCTAGCGACATATATTTTGCCTTAGCGCTGTTATCACCTGATAACTGTGCCGCCTCAACATTAGTATTTAATAGTACTACATATGTTAAAGACAATGTTATCATAGATAAGGATATTGCAGCAGCGGTAATTACCCAAGCGGTATTTGTTTTTTTATTAATTTTTTTTCTTGTTATAATCTTTTCTATTTCATCATTTTCTTTACTAGAATAAGTATTTTCTTTTATATTTAATATTATATTATTAATACTTGTATCAAAAATATATTCTGTAAGTGGCAATATCTCTATTCTTTCTATTTCTTTTAAACTTTTTTGTGATATATTACTATATGTTCTTATAGATTCTATTGTATCTCCCCAAAACTCAATCCTAATTCCTTCTTCTTCTTTATCAGAAATATCTACTATTCCACCTTTTATAGAATATTCCCCTATATTTTCAGCAACATCTTCTCTTTTATATCCCAGTATATTTAATTTTTTTATAATTTCATTTTGAGTAATATCTTGTCCTTTTATTAATTCTATCTTATTTTTAAATAACACATTATATGGTACTATTCTTTGCATCAACGATTCTATTGGTAATATTACAATAACATTCTTTTTTAATGTGTTTTCACTTTTTTGCATAATTCTATTAAATACTTGCATTCTTTTTTTATATATTTCTATACTTTCTGATATTATGTCAAAATCTCTAATATCTTTTTTAGGAAAGTCTAGAACTTCAATTTCTAAATCTTTAGCAAAATATTCTATATCTTCTCTCATCTTATATATATCAATCTCATTTTCTACAATATAATAATATATATTTTTTTTCTTATCTCTATTTTGCTCAATAATGCTTGCTATTGTACTTACTAAAAAGAAACTTTTTGAAGTAAAAGTAAGCCCAGTAATCATAACTGGACTATTGTTCAAATTAATATTTTCAATATATTTTTTATACTTTTCAAAATTTTTCATCATATCAACTAAAGTATTCATCATATTATATTTTCCTCTATTTATCATAATTAGATATTATATATTCTTTTTGCATTTATTGTTGTTATTTCTTCTATTTCTGACGTTTTTTTATTAATTATTTTAGATATCTTTTCTATTACATATTTTACATTTGAAGGTGTGTTTTCTTTCCCCCTCATAGGTTCTGGTGTAAGATATGGTGTGTCTGTTTCTACTAACATTCTATCTAAAGGTACAATTTTAACACATTCTTCTGGCTTTGCATTTTTAAATGTTATATTTCCTGCAAATGATATATAATATCCTAATTTTAATGTTTCTTTTATCAAATACTCATTTATAGGAACACAATGCATTATTCCTTTTTTTAAAACTTCATTTTCTTTCAATAATTTTATCATATCAATTGTAGCATCTCTTGTATGTATTACTATTGGAAGACCTAACTTATTTGCTAAACCTATTTGTTTTATCATCATATATCTTTGTAAAGTTTGTGTATATTCTTCTTTATCCCAATAATAATCAAGCCCTAATTCTCCAATTGCCACTACCTTTTTTCTGTTTTCTAATATAAGTTTTTCTATTTTATCAAATTCTTGTTCTATATATTCTTCAAAACTCATTTTATTTTGTTTTGCTTCATCTAAAAATCTTGGTACTTCTGTTGGATGAAGTCCTAATGCAACATATATGTTATTATTAGTATCTGCTATTTCTAATGCTTTTAAACTTGATTGATAATCCCATGCTGGAATTACAACATATTCAACTTCTCCCATAACAGATTTTACATTTTCCAAATATCTACCTTCAAATTTTTCACTATTTAAATGTGCATGTGAATCAAACATTTTATCCTCTTTCTTCTATAATTACTATTGCAATAGCATTTACTTTATCATGTGTTATACTGACATCTATATCATATTTATCTATTTCGATATTATCATTACTATATATTTTAACATATGGTTTTCCATCATTATAATTTAATGTTTCAATCCTATTATATGAAATTCCATCTCCTAATGCTTTATATACTGCTTCTTTTACTGCATATTTTCCTGCAATTTTACTATATAATTGTTTACTATTTACTTTTTCTAATTCTATTAGAATTTCTTTCTCTTTTTTTGTAAAAACCCTATTTAGAAAATTATGTCCTTCTTTTTTATATAATTTTTCTATTCTCTCAATTTCTACAGCATCTATTCCTACTCTCATACCCTTTTCTCTATATTATTTTTATTTTCTAAAAAAATATTGATAAATATTAAGCCCTACAGAAATAATTCCTATCATTCCCATTATTTTATAAAATATATTGCTATTTTTTGTTCTATTATATCTAAGCATAATCTTACTTTTTATTTGAATATCATCAAATATTTTATTAACTTCTAAAATTTTCTTTAGATTTTCATAATATGTACTACCTTTTTCTGAAAGAGTTATCTCGTTATACCACATTTTTGATATAAACTCATTCAATCTTATCTGTCCAAACCTTTGTTTTTTAGTGTTTCCACTTATAATCTCTTTATTTATCATCAATAAAAATAACTTTTGATATAATGTGATTAAATATGTATATAACATTTTTGTCTCATAATCTCGTGGTAATACAGTAAAATTAAACGGATCTATATCAGAACATAAAAGCATTGAACTCATTTTTGTTATACATATATTAACTTTTTTTAATTCTTTCATATTTTTTGATATCATTGTTTCTTCTTCAAGATCTTCTATATCATAATTTGAATGTAATATCCTACTATATCTTGAATATACATCTTTAAGAATATTTTTATTATTTCCATCATTTGTATATATATCATCAATACAAAGATATGAAAATGTATAAAATTCTTCATCATTTTCTAATAATTTATTGTTCTTATTTTTGCCAATATAATTCAATATAATTTGTTTTAATTTTTCAATTCCATTTATTTCATCACCATATAATCTAAGTTCTATATTATCAATTTTTTTTATGATATCTTTCTTTGATAAAATACTTTTAAATCTATAATTAAAATCTAATATATCTGATATATATCTAGTATTTATAAGTGTTGTCTTTAAGATTATAAAAGCTATACCTGTTTTAAAAACTATAATCTTAAAATCTTCTATAACAAATTTTATATTTCCATTATCTCTTTGATTTTCATCATTTTTTTCATTTTCAGCTATCTTTACAATATCATTTATTAATGTTTTATTTTTTTCTTTATCAATTATATCATATTTAAATGTCACACTTTCACATTCTGAAAGTCTTGTAATTTTTTCTTTTATATTTAAATTTTCAGATTCTTTATATGGAAACTCATAAAACATTGTATCTAATACATCTTTCTTAAAATATGAAAATATCTCTAATTCTTTTATTTTATCATATCTATATTCTATTATATTTGTATCTTTTAATAATTTTGTTAAATATTCATCATATCTACCTTCATATATATATGGAAGTATATGATATGTATACTGGTATTTAAATTTTTCTTTTCTCATAACTATTCTCTTTTGTATATTAAAATTATATTTATTATCTATTTAGTATATGCAACAATATCTGCATCTTTATATCTATACATATCTTTTATAAAATCAATATATGTATAATCTTTCAAATCATATTTAGGTTCTACTACAATTTTACCATTATAATCTAAACTTCCCCATTTTCCTGATCTATTTACTGCAATAAATCCATATATATTTTGATATGTTGCATCATCATATATTGCAGGCACTATCACTGTACCTTTATTATTTTTAAATCCAACTTTACCATTTTCAACAAATCTAAATAAATTGTTTGTCTTATATGCTAATTCTTCCGTTATCTTTTCAAATTTCAAATTATAAAATTCTTCTTCTTTTGAATTCATTTTTAAAATTCTAATATAACCTTCTGTTCCATTATATTCTAATAATTTTCCTTCTAATTTTAATTCAACATCAGAATTATAGAAACTTTCTTTAATAATATCACCTTCTTTATATTCAGCTACATAAAAAGTTCCTTCTTTATAATATTGAATATTATCTGCTTCTGTTTGTAATAATTCTGTAGCTGTTACTGCTTCTGTTCCTTCTGAAACTGATATAATATTATATTTATCTTTCTTTATAATATATTTATCTTTACTTATTTTCTTTATTTCATTATATTCTGGTTTTAAAATTTCTTTTCCTGCTAAATTCTTTACACCTAATTTTCCATTTGCTTCATATATCATTACATCTTCATATACTTCTTTTATACCTGATATATATCCCGGAACTTTTTCTCCATTTATATTATATAATGATTTATCATTACCTTTCCTTGCTGCAACATGTGTTGAAGACTTAATCTTATATATCTCATCATATTCTGTTGCAATAACCTTTTTGCCATTTTCAGTCATAACACCATGTAATTTTTCAAATATTACATCATAATTTGTATTATTATCTGTATCATCAATTGGTTCTACACTCTTATATATATTTGGAATTGAATATGAATATGTTTTTGTATTTATTACACCATATTTATCTTCTTTTTTTATACGTAACTTTTCTGTAATAGTACCCATTGTTGATATTTCTTGAAATTCTGGTTCAAACTTCACATTTCCTTCATAATCAATTAACCCAATCTTACCATTCTTATAACATTTTAAGATGTTTTTATCATATATAGTTTCTGATGAATTATATTCAATTGGTTCAACCTTATCAAACTCTTTAAACAATTGTGTTCCTTTTGCATTTAACACTTTATTCTTATATTCTTTTTTATCATAATCTGTAACTTCTGTTACTATAAACACATCTTTTTCTTTTCTTGGAATAACTATCATTTCATCATATTCATTTGGTATCACAGTTTCCCCTGCTCCATTAATTACTCCCCATTTTCCTTGTTCATTCTTATATGCATAATATCCAATGGTCGCAACTCTTGTTACATTATAACTTTCCAAAAATCTTGGTATTTCCTTATATCCTAAATACCCTAAAACTATTATTATAGGCATTATTAAGATTAATAATACTTTTTTCATATTAAGCTTTTTTTCAGTATCTTTAAATCTCTTCCCCGCCATAATTTTTCTCCTATTCTCTTAAAAGTTTATCTTTTATACTTTTGATTGTTCTCTTATTTATTTCTACTATTTTACCTACAATAGTATTTTTTGTTTTTTCTTTTCCGCTTTCATTGTCTTTTTCTATTGAAGTTTCTATTTCTTGTAATTCATTTTTTTCTTCTTTTTTACTTTCTTTAGTTGTTTTATAATCTTTTTCAAATTTCTTGTACATTACTAAAATAATCTTTGTTGATACTTGTTTTAATACTTCTAATTCTTTAGTAACTTCTTCATCTTTAATATCGACAACCAAATTATTCATATTTAATATATCACATATTTCATAAATATTTAAATTTATATCATTTTTAATACATTCTAGATATATATTTTTAATAATTTTGTCAAAAAAGACTATCTGGTTATATATTTTTAATTTTTTAATCTTTTTATCTAGAATTATCTTTTCCTCAAAAGCCCTTATATTTTCTTCTTTTTTAAGTTTTTCAGTTATAGTTCTTCTCTTCTTGGCATCTTCATCTTCTAAAATTTCTCTTTTTTCTTCTACAGGTGGTTTTAATCTTCTTTCACTTCCATCTCCTAACAAAAATTCTGAATTAAATATATTAGAAAAATCAAAATTAGAATCTCTCAAAACAATTATACTTGCTATTATTGATGGAATTAATATATATATATATGAAGATATATTATAATACATTATAGATGATGTTATTAAATTAATAATCCATAATATTAATAACATATATTTTTTCTTAAACTGTAATATTATAGATAATAATACTGTAAATATTGTAATATATATCATCTTATAATTTACATCTGCAAACTGATTAATCCCTACAATATTCCTTATAAAGATATATCCAATTCCTAAACTTAAAAATGAAATCATTCCACCTCTTTTTATTACGCTTATTGTTGCAATTATTGTAAGAAGTAATATATATACATTTTGCAAACTAAGACCTAATATATTAATATTTTTAAAAATTGGGTAATTAAATGTTATAGCTATAATTGTTGTAATTATGACTGAAAGCCATTCTTCATCTGCAAAAATTATCTTTTGATCTGTATTAAATACTACTGATAATCCATTAACTATAATCTTATAAGCTCCAAACATTATAAGAGCAAATGTAAGACTTCTTATTATCCCTAAATTTATAAGTTGAATTACAAACATTGTTATGATTAAATATGTTCCAACTTTTTTTCTCTCATTCCTGTTTTCAAAACTAACAAGTGGTTTAAACAAAATAGTTTCCATTACAAAAAGCATCAAAAATATTAAATATACTGATATACTAGCAGGACTTACTATTAATAATGTTAAAATACTTATTCCCACAGCAAAAATAATAGGTAAAGACATTGCAAAAAATGCTACTGTACCTACTATAGCTCCAACTGGTATAAAATTATATGTTATAAGACTTATTAATATAAATAATGTATATCCTAACACATTATTTATTCTGCCAAGTATTCTCTCTTTCATTTCCACCTCTTGTTACCATTTTATTACATTTTTGTATTAATTTCAATAAAAATATATACTAAAAAATCAAGAGTAATTTCAATAAAAACATAAAATTTAATATTATAAAAAATCCATTAAAAATACTAACTTTAAATTTTTTTAATTACATCTAATTATCATTTTCATTTTTTATTTTTCTATTCATTTTTATAATATAAAAAGCTTTAAGATATTTATACCTTAAAGCTTTCTTCTTCTGCTATTCTTTCTAATATAACTTTTTCTTCTTCCCTTATTATATTTTCAACTTCTTCTATCTTATCTGGATCTTCTAATATATTTTCTGATTCATCCATTAATCTATTTACTTCTATCATAAGCTACCTTCCTATCTCATTTTCCTTATCTTCATTACTCTTATCTTGAATCATCAATTCTTTTTCATCATTTTCAAGAGTTTTTTCTACAATATGCATTTGTTCTATATCTGTAAATTTATCATACACCTGACTTATTAATGTTTTTCTAATGTACTTATTCTTATCTCCTAGATCTTCTTTAGTGTTAACTTCTTTTTCTTCCTTTTTTCTTTCCTTACAATATTCAACAAGTTCTTCAAGTTCTTTTAGGTTTTCTAGTTTTGTCTTGTCATAATTTTCATATTTTTCTAACATTATATCTAATGCATTTAAACTTCCATTTTCTGATATTATCTGTGTTAATTTCTCAGGATCTATAACCTTTCCTCTAATTGTATTTCTATTCCACTTTTCCTGTTTAATATCATCGAAGTTTCCATATTCTCCATCACCATATTGCCATTTAACATCTTCAACTATATATTCCGGTATATCATTATTTTCTAATCTTGTTTTTAAATCAACTTTCTTATCATCTATACCATCTTCTTCGTAATCAATTCCTTCTTTTAATTCAACACTATAATATATTCTATCTTTTAAGTCAGCATACATCTTTTCATATACTTCTTTTAAAATATCTGAATCTACTTCTTCATGTCCAAACTTTACATCTATTCCCATTCTTCTTTTCAACTGTACATTCATATAATATTCAGTTCTTACCCATGTATTCAATATTTCAAACATACCATCTAAACCTTCTGAAAAATATACTACTGGTACTTCTTTATCGTTTCCAACCGCGTTTTCTTTTTTCACATTGGGATTTAACCCTATTTTTTCTATACTTTCTTGATTGTTTTTTCTAGTAAAATGAAGAAAGATTTTTTTTAATTCCTGTTTTTCCTTATTTTCCAGCTCATTTAATGTCACTAATTTCTTATCTTTTGTTCTTTCTTGCAAATCTTCCTCCTAAAAACCAAATATTTCCCTTATCTTGCTTATAATTCTTTTAAAGATATTCTCTTCCTTATATGTTTCTAGATTTGTTCCTCTAGCATAATCTATATCTATATCTAAATCACTTGCTACATTAACCTTTTTCAAATCTTTTTCAGAAATATTCTTATTTTGTTCAAACTTAGCCATAAGCTCTTTTTGTTTTTGGTCTTTAATTTCTTGTTGCTTTTTTATAATAATATATCTTTGTTCTTTTGTTGCCCAATAATCTCTAAATAATATTGCTATTATAACTTTTGTTATTTCAGACACATTTTGTTCATCTAATGTCTTATTTTCATCATATATAAAATTATAATTTTTATTACTATTTTCCTCAAAAACTTTTATCTTACTCTTTGGTATTTTTTCATAATCTTCTTTTGATATATATTTTAATATATCTAGTACTTCTGTATATGCATTTGCATATTGTATATCTGCCATATTTACCCCTTTAAAATAATGTCATATCTTCTGTATTCTTATTCTTTATAACTTTTGTATATTTACACTTTGGAAAACTTAAACACCCTATAAATTCCCCTGATTTTCCTTTTCTTATAACAAGTTCATTACCACATCTTGGGCATCTATTCATAACAACTTCTTTTCTTAAATTTTCATTGTTGTTCATAATATTTTCCTTTATACTTTTTATATGATTTTTTCTATATTCTTTATCAACTATATTCATATCATTTATAATATGTGCCATTTTCACATAATCTTTTATTTTTTCTTGTTTTTCAAATAATATTCTATCTACTAATCTTTCAACTCTAACTACTTTGTTTGATTTTATTCTTAAATTTGCTTGTCCACTTACACATACAACATCTATTACTTGATTATCTTCTAATCCTAATATTTGCTCTATAGCCTTTTTATGTCCATAATTTTGATGTATTGGATTATACATATAATACTTATTTTTCCCTGCTTTTATAACCCAATATTTATCATGCTCATTTCCAGTTATATATGTATTCATTTGTTTTGTTTCAATTACAAATATTCCATATTTTGAAAATACTATATGATCTATCTGTGTTGTTTTTCCTCCAACCTCTAGCATCACATCACTTAAAAACAAATATTCATCTGGTAATTTATTCAGTTCTCCTCTTACCCAAAATTCTCCTGCAAATCCTATAATTTTTGTCATATTCTTTTTTACTATTATTGCAACTATAATTGCTATAATAGCAATTATCCAAGAAACTGTTGTAAATTTTTCCATTTTTTCCTTTTTCACTCTTCCTATTTATCTTTTATCTTTAACATCTTTAGTAAAAAGTTTTGATATATAGTTACTAATAACTCCTATCATTATACCAAATGCTGATATTCCTGCAAATACAAGACTATACACATATGCAGTATTGTTTAAAAATATATATGCTATTGGTAAAAAAATTATAGCAACATATAATGGATATAAATATTTAATCTTACTTTCCATCCAAGAAATAACTATTGATAATGCTAAAACTGAAACAGGATATATAATTAATAATACCATTAATAAGCCATAAACTTCACCAGATAATTTTGCTATTATTGGTGAGCCCAAAAATACAATAAACTGTAATATCATTACCCATAATTCTTTTCTAATTTTTAACATTTTATTTACCATCTTTCTTGCTTCTTATATATTTAGCAATTGTTTTAATAAATTCTACAATAGATCTACCTGAAGCTGCACACATATAATGTACTAAAATTATTGCAATACTACTACTATCAAATATTATAAGTTCTTTAGATATTGATGATAAAAACGCCATTACAAAAGGCATACCAATTAACATTGCTATAAGTGGATATATTTTCTTAAACTCTTCCTTTTTTGAAAAAACTTCTACTGTTATTCCAAGTATAAATGTTATAATCCATGCCCATATAAAATGAAGTGATTGCATATCAATCCCTGTAAAATACATAGAATATGGAATTGCAACTAATACTATATTTAAAATTATTAATATTCTTTCTGTATTTTTCTTCATATATTACCTCCCAATACTTTTATATATTAAATCTATCATATTTTAGATATTAAAAAAAGATATATTATAATTATATAACATATCTTTTAAATTCTTGTTTTTTTAAATATCTATTTTAATTCTTCTTTTAAAAAATCACAATATTTTTCATTATCCTTCGTAATCCTTTCACAGTGATGACACCCCTTCCATATTTTAAGCTCAACATATGGAAGTTTTTTAGGTATTACTTTTTTAGCTCCTTTTAAATCAAATTCATTTTCTCCATAGCAAAAAATGCATTTTTCTTGTTCTTCCTTAGAAAGTTTAGGTATATTCACATTTGAGCAATCATGTATTATATTTTTAATACTTTGTTCACTCATTTGTATAAAAGTATTAGACATTGCTATTCCGGCTCTTTTTCCATATAATTTTGTTATCTTTTCTATTGCTAGTTTATTATCTTTCAATGCTTTTCTATGTTTCCATATAAATACCCTTTTTAGCGCAAATTCAAGCAAAGATACATTTTCCCATAAACTACACCCCTCAAAAATACATTTTTCAAAATGTATTTTCTTATTTTCACCCATTTTCAATAATATTACTCCACCTAAAGATGCACCATATCCTAAAAGCACTTTACTAATCCCATTTTCTAGAAGGTATTTTTCAATATTTTTTGCCTCTACATCTACCGAATTATACTCTCCTCTAGTTTCACCATGTGCAGATAAATCGGGAAGTATATATCTATAATCCCCTCCTACTCTATCTACTATTTCCTCCTTCATTCCCTTTGCAGATGATAACATAGGATGTATTAATAATATCACTTTTTTCTCCTCTTTTTTTATATCAATAATATTCATTCTTCTCCTCCTAATCCCATATAATTATATATTAAAATCAAACCTCTTTAATATAGATTATATTCTTTTAAATTAATAATTCAATATAAAAAAGAATTATCGAAACAATAATTCTGATAATTCTTTTTATCTATAGTTAATTTGACATCCTGTATCCTGCTAGCATAAATAATAATACTGCAATTACTGTAAGTGCAATAACTATAAATATCTTGTATTTTGTATATTTTTCAAATTTTTTAGTCATTTCACTTACTCTTGGTGCTGCCATTAATCCTAATATTATTAATATAATTCCAATTGGTAAATATGTTGTTTCCCTTTCTATTAATCTAAATGCTGATAATCCTAATAATATTAATAATAATGCTACAATACCTTTAATATAATCAAATATTGCTTTAACAAACCCTAATGCTCCTTTTTTTAATCCATCTTTAAATGTATTGTTATCTTTCTTTTCTTCGTCTTCCATCTAACTCTCCTTTTTTGATTATATTTTCATTATATCAATATTTATATTAATTTCAACATTTCTAACATTTTCTATACATATTTATTATTTTAAATAATAATGTCTTATTGGTTTTAAATTATCATCTAATTCATAACATATTGGATTACCTGTTTGAAGTTCAAGTTTTATAATTTCTTCATCTGTCATATTATCAAGATATTTTATAAGCCCTCTTAGACTATTTCCATGTGCTGCAATTATTACTTTTTTTCCTGCTTCTAGATCTTTCTTTATATCTGAATTCCAATATTCCATAACCCTTTTTATAGTATCAATTAAATTTTCTGTTGTTGGTAATTCATTTTCTTTTAAATCACTATATTTAGGATCATTTCCTGGATATCTTTTATCATCTTTAGATAATTCTGGTGGTCTTACATCTGTACTTCTTCTCCAAAGTAATACTTGTTCTGCTCCATATTTTTCTTTTGTTTCATCTTTGTTTAATCCTTGAAGTGCACCATAATGTCTTTCATTTAATCTCCAGCTTTTCTTTACTGGTATATTTTCTTCTCCTAATTCTTCTAAAATATATTTTAATGTATCATTTGCTCTTTTTAAAACAGATGTATATGCCACATCAAAATTAAATCCTTTTTCTTTTAAAACTTTACCTGCTTCTTTTGCTTCTTTTATTCCTTGTTCTGAAAGTTCAACATCTGTCCAACCTGTAAACCTATTTTCTAGATTCCACATACTTTGTCCATGTCTTACTAATACTAATTTTATCATTTTAAATTCCTCCATTTTTTATTTTAATCATAGGTATAAACCTATTTACTTTTTTGCAATATTCTTTGTATTTTTCTCCATATAGTGTATATAACCATTTTTCTTCAGTATTCTTTAAAATAATTGTCATATATACATATCCTAATACTGGAATTATAAGTAATATCAGATTATTTTCAACAAGGATTACTCCTAAACATAATAGATAAAACGCACTATATATAGGATTTCTAACAATACTATATACTCCATCTGTTACAAGTTCATTTTTTTGTATATGTATATCTATCTTGCATTTAAAGTTTGCTCCATGCCATAATATAATTCCTAAACATATACAAACTATCCCACATATCAGCATTGGAATCTTAAGTATATCAAATTTCCAATTAATAAGAATACCCTTTTTTTCTAATGTAACCCCTATAATTGTTAAGATTACTTGTGGTAAAACAATTAATGGTCCTACTCCAAATAATGGTAAATGATCTTTCTTTTCATTATTCATTTCAATCACTCCCTTTTTTAAATATTTTACATCTCATATCCTTAACTTCAAAATATTTCCCTTCATTATAAATATAGACAATAGCCTCTATACCATTAATAAGCATTATATAATCAGCATTAAGTATCTCTCTATATCCGCAAGCCTGCTTGAACACCTCATCACCAAGTACGTTAATATGAGGTGCCTTACACTCTATAATCATTAGTACATCTGTGCACTCATCATCACGATAGACAACAATATCTGCTCTTCCACGTGCGCCTTTTTTAGTATGCGCCATTGATTCTTCCACAAAAATACGATTAATAGGTATCCCTAAGTCCCTTTGCAAGTATACAATTGTTTTTTGGCGAACGCACTCCTCTGGTGTAGCAGCCAATAAAAAGGAACGTATCGGATCATATATACTATCACCAACCCGTCCAAATTTTTCAAGTTTTATATTGTCAAAAATTTCTTCTATATACTTCATTAGTATTATCACTCCATATCAGTAACAATTTATCTCTATTTAATAATTTTAGCTTTGTAGATATTATTTCTTTTTATATTTTTTTCGCACTTCATCTCGTAGAATAGCATAAAGGAACAGGTTTCTTATAAAATTTTGCACATCTGGCTGATTCCATTCCAACAATCGAGAATTATCTATAGAGCCAAGATAAACCTCTTCATCTCGAATTAAATCAGGCGCATTATTTTTTACATAATCAATAACGGTAAATTTACTGATAGAGCCACCTCTACCCGTTGATAAGGTTCCATTATGTGTAATAACAATCTTATTGCTACGATAGTCATACTTACAGTATTTATCCATATCTAATTGTAACGAATGATGTTTTCTTTCTCTATTCATTATAGATACGTTTAATTGTGTATTATATCTACCAAAAAGACTAAGCCCCAGAATTTGATCTTTATTTTTTCTATCCTTTGCAATAAACAAACGAGTCTTAATCTGATAATTATAACCAGCACTATTACCGAATCTAGTCCGACCAATCCCTCTATCCTCAAATACACCTAATAATTCTAGAATAGATTCGTCATCTATAGTTTTAAATAAAATTAGATTTAAAAAATTAAGTACAAAAAATTTAATAGGTTTCGGGGTCTCACATCCAACATATATTTTGGTAAATTTCTTTTGTGTTTCATAGGATATGATTTCCTCATAGGAATATGGTTCAAGTGGAATATTTTCAACAAAAGAGACCTTTGATTCTAAAAGTTATTTATATGAAGAAATATCTACAAGCTCAAAGTTATTCCCATCTTGGTATTTATACATGATAAGTTTATAACCATTAACCAACATAATATAATCTGCTTTAAGAATGTTACGATATCTTTCGGCCTGTTCTCTCACATCATCACATGATATATCGACCTCAGGCGCTTTACATTCTATTACCACTGGCTACCCCCTACTCGGGGGCCTTTATTTTGCCTATTTTACCGGCTCACCCGTAAACGGGTCGGTATATTCTTTAAAGTTTAATGTATCTTGTGCTATATCTTCTTGTAGTTGATTGCGAATATACTCTTTTATCGCTCCTTCGTATCTTCCCACTGTATCCACATAATATCCTCTACACCAGAAATGTCTATTTCCATACTTATATTTTAAATTTGCGTGTTTATCGAATATCATGAGGCTACTTTTACTTTTTAAATATCCCATAAAACTTGATACACTTAAATGTGGTGGAATAGTTACTAACATATGAATATGATCCGGACAGCATTCTGCCTCTATAATCTCTACATTTTTTCTATTACATAAATCTCTTAAAATTTTACCTACATCAGCTTTTATCCGACCATAAATTATTTGTCTTCTATACTTTGGTGCAAAAACAATATGATATTTACATCTCCATTTACTATGTGATAAGCTTTTTACGTCATTCATTGACATTGAACCTCCTATGTTGAAATGTTGTGGTTGCCAGACCAACTTCATTTTACCACTAGGAGGTTCTTTCCTTTTCTCTAAGAATTTTTTACCGACCCCCGGTTTAACTGGGGGGTTAGTCATGCCTATTCGGCGTACAATATAAAATAATGTTGGAAGTGACACTGTAGTGGTGTCACCCCAACATTTATTATAGAACCACTAATCAACTATCTTCTATCTAAATATACAACCTTCATATTAAACAAGAATATAAATATTATTTAAGCAAAATAGTAAGCATTAATCCACTATACCTATTAACCTATTTTATAATAATTCAACACAATAATGAGATATGTTAAAGTTTAACAACCTATTCTTATTTACTAACTACTTTTCAGTACTCAAAACTACTATTACCCTATTATCAGAAGAATGTCCCTCAATTTTAATAGTAACATCATAATTTAAATCATAGCCTATTATATATCTATTTTTATATTCACGCCACTTAATTCTGTCATTCGAAAGTAAAGCTTTAATTTTTTCAAATTCAATATGCTCATATATAATTTTAAAATTATAAACCTGACTATTCCTACCTGTAGCATAATGATCTTCATTTACCTTATAAGAAGATATACTTACAAGCTTTTGCTCATATGATTCAAGCTTTTGAATTTGGTTAGGTCTATTAAAAAAAGCAGCTACTGTCATAAAAAAAATGATAATCACACATATAACAGTAAAACCCAAAATAAGCTTAAACGATAAAGGCAATAAATTAAAATAAGACATTATTTTTTTCATATTTAATCCTCTATTTCAAATTGAGTTCTAATAGCTCGAATACGATTCTCTAAACTTTCCATATCATTTGTTTCTCTAATTTCAGCTTCAGGTTCTGTTGGAGGAGGTGAATATACACCATCAGGTTGATCTGGTGTATAAGTTGATAAATCTACAGAAGTATCATTCACCACATATTCTGATGGAACTTCACTTTCCAACTTCTCTGTATAAGAGGCCGATATAGTAGCCTCTGGAGATACATTCAAAGTTTTACTCTCAGTTATATTACTTGGGCTAATACTATAAGTTTTCCCTCCAAATGTATTAAGATTTATACTTAAACTAGGTCCAGTAAAATCTTTACTTCCCCATAATACCTTAGTATCACTTATTGTATTTTGAACAGGAGCAACTCCAGGTCCCATAGAAAATGAATCTGTCAAATATGTGTGCCCTTCAGAATCTACACCATACCCTCTTGAAAAACCAAATCCTCCTACTTCGGGGATGCTTGCTGATATACCCTTAGCTTCAGAGTACAAGTGACCATCACGTACGTACTTTTTCTTTATTTTTACTTTATTGGCATCTGACCGATTATTGTTAGCTAAAAGATAATCCATATGAGCTAAAGCTAGGTCTTTATTCTCTTCTGAAATACCATCAAGATCAACTCTATCAATATGAAATAAACCTTCATCATTCCACTTTGTAGCATAAGATGCAGTAGCAGCACCACTATTGCTAGATTCACCACTTACTTTATTAACCACACCACCTACAGTAGCACTCAACCATTGTGCTAATGCTGGATCATGTTTAGCCACTTTCTTAATTTCACCAATTAACAGTTCATTTGTCATAGTAGCTTTAAAAGCACTACCAGGTGCATTACCAGCCATACGAGCTGCCAACTCACCTATTACACCATGAGCAATGGACTTAGCCACTTTACCATCTTTGGTTGTTGGTTGCCAGTTATGTAGTTGTTCAAACGCATTTTTAGAGAATAGACGTGCCAATTCTTGACGTTCTTCTATCTTCTTTTTATCGAAAATCTTATCTAATTGATGTAATGTATTCTCGGTATTTGTATTAATGGTCTTAGTATCAATTTCTTTACCATCTACTGTTAGTATACCATCTGAGATTGCAGATTGAGTAGTCGAGCTTGCTTTACCTTTAGATCCTACGCCTAAGTTTGGAACTAGACCAATGCTGTTATAAATCTTATCATAGCCTTTTTTATCATTGGTCTTCATCTCTTCAAGTTTCTTTTTACTACCATAGTAGTTATAGCCAATCCCATTGTTACTATATGTATACTCGACTTCGTTTTGGATATCTTTCATCTCAAGAGATTTGGTAGTCAATGTATTCTTAGCTTTTGGAACTTCACTTTTAATAACAGCACCTTCTAATGTAGTACCATTCCCTACATGAATATCATAGCCATCTTCGCCAGCAAAAATACCGGCTTGATGAGTCACGCTTTTCCATTTGCTATCAATACGGCCTACACTTGCACTTATACTACCGGTTGGATTCTTAAAATTAGGTTTAGAGGAAACGGAGAAGACTAAGTACAATAAAATTAAGTAGTAGTATGATAATACAAAAGGACTGTAGCGAAATACGGTTTCCCCGCATTTCGCTACAGTCCCTATTTAGGTATATTTCTTATTTTATTTAGGTATGAACACTACTATTAGATAAATAAGATATATCTTTAAATCTATCTTATCCCAAGAATCCTCCATGACCTAGTGCGATACAGTCTTCTTTTGTAATCTCATCGTCTGCAATGAGGCGTGGCACGATTTCATCAAAGGCTGTTGGTTT
>ERZ772945.1391-NODE-1391-length-17100-cov-3.834262_pt1 | contig 17100 bp, 24 predicted proteins | sample MGYA00511681_ERZ772945 | MGnify/ENA primary metagenome ERZ772945 (study PRJEB29015, sample SAMEA2737943) | human oral metagenome | biome: human oral; feature: human-associated habitat; material: dental | place: China | collected 2143 ...
TGTGGTAGAATAGGCGTAATCCATAGTGATTGCTCCTTTGCTGATGTTTTGTAGCAGAACCATTATAGCACGGGACGTCACTATGGATTTTGTTTTTGTTTAGCTGTTCAACTTCATTTTACAACGAACCTGCAAAAATAATAACCCGCCATTGGGAAATAACGGGGGTGTCCCAAAAAAAATGAAGGGGGTGGCTTTATGGCAAAGGAGTTTAGCCGTGCCATATATAACAGCCGGCGCTGGCGAAAATGTGCTAAGGCGTTTGCGGAATCGAAGTGTTACATTTGCGAACGGTGCCACAATAGATTTGCACCTAGCAGCGGGAAACGGCAGCGCTGGATTGTGCACCACAGGGAGCCGCTTACAGAGGAGAATGTGCAGGATGATCTGATCGTGTACGGATGGGGCAACCTGCAATTCCTCTGCATAGAATGCCACAACGCTGTTCATGGACGCACGGACACGGGCAGGCGCATGGTGTTCGATGCAGATGGCAACTTGGTTGGCTTCAAGGAGGGCAGCACACCCCCCATATAGGGGGCAAAAAGAGTTTTAGTTGCACGCCGGGGGCGGCCTTTTTTGTGATATACAAGTCGTGCACGAAGGGGGTGTAGTCCCCTAGATTACATAAAAGAGCAGAAATGAGGGAGAAAATGGGCAGAAAAAGCGAAAGTACCATTCTGAAGGAGCGCATAGAGGAATTAAAGCAAGTCTTTGCCGAGGTAAGCGCAGACAAGATGAAAGTAGCTGCCCCTCTTGTGGAGCGGCTGGCCCAAATGGAGCGGTACCTCGTCGATTTGGAGCGACAGGTCGATGATGTTGGGTTTGTTGAGGATTACCAGAATGGCGCATTGCAATGGGGAACGAAGGAAAGCACGGCAAGCCGCTCGTACAGCACCGTATTGAAAAATTACAACGCTCTTGCTCGCACACTGATCTCCCTTTTGCCAGATGATTCGCAGCAGGAGGCGAGTGACGGATTTGATGAGTTCCTGCAAATGCGTCAATGAGTGCGAACTGGATCGCTGCCTATCACGCAAAGATTGCATCGGGCGAGATCACGGTTGGCGAGAAAGTGCGAAAGCTGTACGAGCATTTGGCGCAAAAACTTGAGGATAAGTCTTGTCAATATGTTTTTGATGAGGAGCGAGCAAGCCATGCGATTACATTCATTGAGCACTTCTGCAAACACTCAAAAGGCAAATGGGCGGGCAAGCCCGTTCTTTTAGAGCTTTGGCAGAAGGCGCTTCTTTCTGCGCTGTTTGGTTTTGTCGATCAAAAGACAGGTCAGAGGCAGTACCGGGAGCTTTTGCTAATTGTTGCGCGAAAAAACGGGAAATCGACACTTGCGGCCGGCATCGGGGTCTACCTGCTTATGGCAGACAGCGAATCCGGCCCCGAAATCTACTCCGTCGCAACAAAGCGTGATCAGGCAAAAATCATATGGTCAGAGTCAGTGCGGATGATCCAGAAGTTACCCGCGCTCGGTAAGCGATGCAAGTGCCTTGTCAGCAAGATATGCTGTGCGTTTAACGACGGTGTTTTCGCGCCGCTTGCATCCGACACGAATAATCAAGACGGCCTAAACATCCACGGGGCGCTCATCGACGAGCTCCATGCCATCAAGGACAAGAATACGTATGATGTTCTTGTCGACGGCATGAGTGCGCGGGAGCAGCCCCTTTGTATTATCACATCGACTGCAGGCACCGTTCGTGATAACATCTACGACCTCAAGTACGACGAGGGAGCGAGTATCGTTGCGGGGTACGGTGATCCGGAAGGATACCACGACGAAACCGTTCTGCCGGTTATTTATGAGTTGGACAAGCGTACTGAGTGGACGGATCCCGCCTGCTGGCAAAAAGCGAATCCTGCACTCGGCACGATAAAGAGCCTGGATCAGTTGCAGGGCAAAGTAGATCGCGCAAAGGCAAATAGTATTTACGTGAAGAATCTGCTGTGCAAGGATTTTAACGTGCGGGAAACGGCGACAGAAGCGTTCTTGACCTTTGAGCAGCTCAACAACGAGGCTGTTTTTGAACTCGATGCGCTGCATCCGCGTTATGCGATCGGTGGAATTGATCTTTCGGCGACAACTGATCTGACCTGCGCGACGTTGCTCTTTAAGGTGGCTGATGATACGGCAATCTATGTCCGGCAAATGTACTGGATTCCCGAAGACTTGCTGCAAAAGCGCGTGCACGAGGATCGTGTGCCGTATGACGTGTGGCAAAAGCGCGGATTCCTGCGCACATCGCCGGGCAACTCCATTGACTATCGCCTAATCGTCGAATGGTTCCAAGAGCAGCAGATGCAGCATGACATATACCTCTACAAGGTCGGGTATGACTCCTGGAGTGCAAAATACTTCGTGCAGAATATGCAGGATGTATTCGGCGAAACAGTTATGCAACCTGTTATACAGGGGAAGAAAACACTCAGCGGTCCGATGAAGTCGCTTGCGGCGGACTTGGAGGCAAAAGTCATTAACTACGGCAACAATCCCGTGCTCAAGTGGTGCATGGCAAACGTCTGCATTGATATTGACCGCAACGGCAACATTCAGCCGACCAAGGGAATCAGTCCGAAGCATCGAATCGACGGATTCGCGAGCCTTCTGGATGCCTACGTGGTCTACTGCAGCGAGAAAGAAGCCTACGAGAATCTGATTTGAAAGGAGGTGGTGCGATGAATTTTCGCAGTATGTTCGCGTCAATCTTCGGCAGAGGGACGGATGCGGTACATGAGCAGGCAAAACTGCTCAACAGCTATGACAATCTCTATTCGCTGTGGGATGGCAACGCCTATGACGAATCAACGGTGCGGGATTGCGTCGATACGATTGCCCGCCATTTTGGGAAGATGCGTCCGCGTCATATTTTGCGACGTGACGGATCCGTGCAGAAGACCGTGGACGATGACGTTAACTATCTGTTGGGAACAAAGCCGAATCCGTTTATGACATCCTCGGAGTTCCTCGAAAAGTTCGCGGCGCAGTATCTGATGTATGCGAATGCGTTTATCTATCCGCAGTTTGGCGAAAACGGCAAACTGATTGCGCTGTGGCCGCTTCATTTTGCACAAGTGGAGCTGCGTGAGTATCAAGGGGAGTTGTTTTGTCGCTTTACGTTTGGTTTAGGCGATCGGACGACCGTGCCCTATGCGAGTATCATTCACGTGCGTCGGTATTTCAACCGTAGCGATGTGTGGGGCGACGACGCGACGGAGGTCATGAAGGATGACCTTTCGATGCTCAAAGCCGTTAAGTCGGCCATCACGAATGCGGTCGCAAACTTCGGCGCTCTTCGCGGCATCTTGAAATGGAAGCAGACCCTTCGGCCTGAGGATGAGGTGCAGGCGTGGCAGCGATTCGTAGACACTTATGCAAGCACGAAAAACGGAAGCGACATCGGCTCGCTCGACAACAAGGCGGACTTTCAGCAGATCAACACGCCGATCACAACGTTTGATGCAAAACAGATGGAGTATGCGCGCAATACAATCTATCGTCATTTTGGACTCAACGACAAAATTGTAACGGGGCAGTACAGCGAGGACGAGTATATCGCTTTTTATGAGAGTGTTCTCGAGCCGCTTACCGTGAAACTGTCGCAGGAGCTGACGGAAAAACTTTTCACGAAACGCGAGCGCGGCTGGGGAAACGAGGTCGTCCTTGAATCCAATCGGCTGAGCTACATGAGTGTCGCGTCGAAAATCAAGGTCTGCGAGGCGCTTACGCCGATTGGCTGCATATCTATTAACGAAGTGCGCGAGATGTTCGGCTATGCGGGTGTCGAGGGTGGTGACGAGCGCCAGGTCAGTTTGAATTATATCAAGGCAACCGATCAGTCTGCTTATCAGACGGGATCATCGAAAGGGGGTGAAGCAGATGAAGAAGATGAGGAAAACGGAACTGCGGACCATGCAGATGACGATCCGCAGTGAGCCGAACAACGAAGCAGACGACGGCAAGATGCTTGTCGAAGGGTATGCGGCGGTATTTGATTCGCCGACGCTGATCTACGAGTCGCCGTATACGGGTTATCGCTATATGGAAACGATTGCAGCGGGGGCGTTTGCCGGTGCGGACATGCAACGCACAGTACTGAAATACAATCACTGTGACAGCGGGCTTGTGCTTGCGCGTACCTCCAACGGTACGCTCCAGCTTGAGACGGATGCAAGGGGGCTGCGCATGCGGGCAGAGCTTGCACCGACAACGCAGGGGCGCGATATTTACGCGCTGATTCAACGCGGCGATCTCGACAAGATGAGCTTCGCCTTTACGGTCGCGGAAGATGAGGAGAAGGACAGTCGGGATGCAAAGGAGCTCCTGCGTACAATCAAACGCTTTGACACGATCTATGATGTGTCGGTCGTGGATTTCCCCGCCTACGATGATACAAGTATCGCGGCGAGAAACAACGAAGATATTTATTTTCAGCAGCTTGACGATGCGCGTCGACATGATACGCGTCGGCGGCTGCGGCTTATGAGCATGTGCTAAGAAAGGGGTAACCAAATGAACAGACTGAATGAAATCCTGGAGCGCAAGAAAGAAATCCGCTCCATGCTGGAGGGAAATGGTGCCGTCGACATGGAGGCACTCGAGAAGGAGCTTCGTGCGCTTAACGATGAGCAGGCGGAGATCGAGCGCCGTCAGCAGATGGCGAGCGCGATCCAGACGGGTGTAATTGAAAGCGCACCAGTGGAGAAGACGAGTGAAATGCAGGCGCGAAAGAATCTGCTTGACTCGCTGGAGTACCGCGAGGCATTCATGGAGTATGTCTGCCGTGGGGTTGAGATTCCTATCGAATACCGTGCGAACGCGAACACGACGACAGCGGACGTCGGGGCACTCGTACCACCGGCTACGCTGAACAAGATCGTCGAGAAGATCGAGTCGTTCGGCGAACTGATTCCGCTCGTCAATCGTACGAGCTATAAGACTGGCATGACGATTCCGATGGCATCCATTAAGTCGAAAGCTTCGTGGGTAGCAGAGGGCGCTGGTTCAGACCGGCAGAAGGCGCCGCTTGACGCATCTGTTACGTTCGGTCACTTTAAGCTGCGCTGTGCTGTCTCTGTTTCGCTCGAAACGGAGGTCATGACGCTTTCGGCTTTTGAAGCCCGTCTTATCAATTCGGTTTCGGAGGCGATGGCGCGTGCAATTCAGACGGCGATTCTGAAGGGCACAGGTTCGGCGCAGCCGACGGGCATTCTGGCGAATGCGGCAAAAGGGCAGACCATCAACGTGGCAGCGATCGACTACAAGACGCTTGTTTCCGCCGAGGCGGCGCTCTCCATGGAGTATGAGAGCGGTGCTGTGTGGGTCATGACGAAAAAGACGTTCATGGAGTTCGTCGGCATGGTTGATACGGTAGGACAACCGATCGGACATGTCGATCACGGTATCGGCGGCGTGCCTGAGCGCACGCTTCTCGGTCGGCGCGTTGTGCTGACCAATGACCTGCCGTCGTATGTAAAGACGCTCAAAAAGGCGGACGTGTTTGCGTTCATCTACAACTTCGGTGACTACACGCTTAACACAAACTACTCGATCGGCATTAAGACGTACGAGGACAATGAGACGGACGATCTTGTGCGCAAGACGATCATGATCTGTGACGGTAAGCCAATTGAGTACGAGTCGTTTGTGAAGCTGACCGGAAACGTTGCGTGATTTGAGGTGAGGATATGGCAGAAGGGATTGTAGCGTTAAAGGAGTTTTTGCGCGTTGATGCTGACATACAGGAGGATAACGCATTGATCGCCTCGCTTGGCTCGGCTGCCATTTCCTACCTGGAGCAGACGACGGGCAAGCGGTTTCAGCCCAACGCCGAGCTTATGGCGCTCGCACAGAAACAACTTGTTTTGCATTGGTATGAGAATCGAAGCGCTTTCTCGACGAAGACGAATCTTAATGAACTGCCGAATCATCTGCAGGCGATTATCACGCACATTGCGCTTGCAGGAGCATATGCACCGCTTCCGGGAGGAGGTGCGCCATGATTAACATGGATGAGGTTGGCATGCTCGACAAGCGGATCCGTATCCTGACGTACAAAGATATAACAGATGCCTATGGTTTGACACGGCAGGAGCTTGTCGATGCCATCGGGAATCCAATCTGGGCACGTGTAGAACCTGCACGCGGTCGGACGTATTACGAGCAGTACAAGGACAAGGTGAAGCTTTTGACAAAGGTCACGATCCGCTACCGCCCGAACATTGACGAGAGTATGCTCGTGAAGTATCGCGAGCAGGTGTATCGGATCATGTCGGTCGTCGATCCGTATGAGGCGCATGTAAAACTCGAGCTCATGTGCAACAAAAAGGAAAGCGGTGAGGACCATGACGATTGATGACTTCGCGCGGCAGCTCGATCGGATGGCAAGGGAATATCCGGGCGATGCGGAGGAGGCGCTTGAAAAAGGAGCAAAGCATATGCTCAAGGAAATCAAAAAAGCATCGCCCGTCGGCAAGGCTGCGCATCCGCACAAGCTGAAGAACAGCTGGCGGTGCAGGATACAGGGGCATCGTGCAGGCAAACTACGGGCAGAAATCCGATCCACAGCGCCGCACTTCCATTTGGTTAATCGTGGCTTTCAGCGGGCGAGCCCGCAAGGCCGCCCCACACCAAACAGCCCGCACGACAATCGGAATCTTCACTTTCTGGAGAAGGCAGTCGATGAAAACTGGAGTGGGGCAAAGCAGAAAATGACAGAGACTTTCTATGCAAAGGTGCGTGAGCATCTTGGCTGACATTGTAAAACAGGTTGATGTATTGAGGCAGGTCATAGGACAGCTGTCGCAGGAGTTCGGATGCCGCGTGTATTCAGACGAAGTGCGGGAGAAGTTCAAAAAACCCTGCTTTTTTATTGCCGCTACGAGTCGAATGACGCCAAAAACGGGGAACTGGATGGAAAAGGAGCTGCGGCTCGCCATTACGTACTACGCACAGGATGCGGACAAGAACGAAGTTGCCTATATGGACGTCATCGATCGTGTGCAACTCCTTTTTCAAGTTGGCATTCCCGTTGCTGACCGGTACCTCCACATCGAATCAGTGGAGGATGACCGTGTTGGAGAGGAGCAGGATGTTTTGCAGATCATCGTTACGATTCCCTACTTGGAGCAGGTGAAGAAAACAAAGCCTGCGGCAGAGCCAATGCAGGAAGTCCATTTCCGTGTCCGTCATCGTGGAAAAGATACAGGCGCCGAAGAATGGGGTGGGCAAATCGATGAGAAAACAGTATGAACGCAAAGGAGTGAAGGATTATGGCAAAACTGGGGATGCCCTCTGTCAATATTTCGTTTATTGAGGCGGGCATTGAGGCTATCGAGCGCAGTCAGCGCGGCATTGTTGCACTGCTCTTCGAGGAGTCGCAGGAGACCATTGACAAGATCAAAAAGGGATATCGAGATGGCGGGAAGGAAGTGGCAGCGGAGAAGCTGCCGCTTATCATTTATACGACCGATGATATTCCGAGCATTTTCACTGATGCTAACAAGGACTACATCACAAAATGCCTGATGGGTTACAAGAAGTCACCGTATCGCGTCAAGATCTACCTGCAGGCGGCGAACAATGCGAATGCGAAGAATGCAGATAAGTTCGCAGAATCGTTGAAAACGCTTTCGACGGAACGGTGGGACTATCTCGCCATCCCGACGATTGTGACAGAGTAGTTGGAATCTGTTGCGACATGGCTCAAAACGAACCGCGAGAATAAGTTCAAGCGCTCGAAGGTTGTTCTGCCCGGGTATGCGGGGGACTATGAGGGCATCATCAACTTCGCGAACAAAAGCATCACGATCGCTGCGAAGGTCTATACAGGTGCGCAGTATACGCCGCGCATTGCAGGTCTGATTGCGGGCACACCCATGACGATCTCCGCGACATATGCGCCGCTTTCGGAGGTTATTGACTGTGATAGGTACAGCGTCGACGAGAATGATGATAAGGTAAACCGCGGCGAGTTCTTCGTTTGGTTTGACGGGGAAAAATTCAAGATGAGCCGTGCGATGAACTCTCTTGTCACGATGACGCAGGGGAAACTCGAAGCATACCAGACCATCAAGAGCGTGGACATTATGGATATGATCTACGACGACATCAAGAAGACGGCGCAGGATTCGTATATCGGCAAGTATACGAACGACTACGACAACAAGCAGCTTCTTATCACGGCCATCTATGGCTATATGCGCGAGCTCGAGAACGGACGTCTCCTGCAGCGGGACTATACGAAGATCGACATTGATACGGAGGCAGTCAAAACGTACCAGCTGAAGCACGGGCTCTACACGAAGGAGCAGCTTGCAGATATGAGTGAATTGGAGCTCAAGAAGCTCGATACGAAGAAGATTGTCTTTTTGACGGCGAGCATCAAGATTCTCGACGCGATGGAAGACATCAAACTGCCGATCAACATCTAAAGGAGGATAGACAATGGCTGAATCGTTCAACTCGCAGCAGGTCATGAGCGGTACGGAGGGCGAAGTCTGGATTGACTCGCAGTACATGGCGCAGGTTGTTGCGTTCAAGGCAGAGGTGAAACTCGTAAAAGAGGAGGTAAATCAGGTCAAGCGCCGCGGCAAGCAGTACAAGACAACGGGATGGGAGGGCTCCGGAAATGTGAAGATGAATCACATGAGTTCGTACTTCATCGACAAGATGGCGGACAATATCAAGAATGGCAAGCAGACTGTGTGCACGATCATCGCTAAGCTTTCTGATCCGGATGCGATCGGAGACGAGCGTGTTGTTATCCGCGATGCAACGTTTGACAAGCTGACGCTTATGGACTGGGCGGCAAAGAAGCTGACCGAGGATGACTACGATTTCACGTTTACCGATTTCGACATTTTGGACAGCGCATCGGAATAAGGAGGATTATGATGAGTTTGACAGAGGCACTCCTTGCGGCAGACGCAGAAAAAATCGCACGAAAGGCGACGAAGGATTTTGAGGTAGAGCGGCTTTCTGAGATTTTGGGCGAGCCATTCATCCTGCATCTGCAGCAGGTCCCTTCTCGCCGCGTGCGCGAGATCCAGGACAGCGCGATGCAGATTGATACAAGCACGGGGCAACTGAAGGGCGTGGACAACTACGAACTCCAGATGCGGATGCTTTGCGACGGGATCACAAACAAGGACTTCGACGGGGCGGATGTTTTGAAGCATTACAACGTCGCGTCACGGAAGGAACTTTTTGCTGTGCTCTTTAACGCTGGTGAGGTGCAGGATGTTGCCAATGCGATTTCCGAGCTTTGCGGGTTTGGGCAGAAGCAGACGAAGAAGGCCGTTGAAGCAGTAAAAAACTGATTGATTCCGACGGGGAGACGCAGATGATGTACCTGCATTATGTACGCCATCATCTGCGGCCGTCGGAGTGGTATGCGATGGGGCGCGGTGAACAAATCATCCTGCATGCGTTTATGAAGCGGGAGATCGAGGAAGAAAAATAACTGAAAGAAAAACTCGAATCTTGAAGAAAGGAGGGGGAGTATGGCAGAAATTATTGACGTAGTAATGCGGTTGACCGACCAAGTGAGCGACAGACTCACGCATATTCGGCGTGAAATGGAGCAGACGGCGCGGGGGAACGTTCGTCTCGGCAACACTGTTCAAGGCGTTGGCAGATCACTGGGCAGTGTGGCAAACACGATGATGCCGATTGCTGCAGGGATTACAGCGATTGGTACCGTGGGCGCAAAGTCGTTTATGGATTTCGATGCGCAGATTACAGCTGCCGCTGTCAAGGCAGGCGCGACAGCAGAGGAACTGAATGCTATGCGCGACGCGGCGGGCAAGTTTGGTGCGCAGTTTCCGATTACTGCACGCGAGGCTGCCGAGGGCATGGACAGACTTGCGGCTGGAGGATTCAACGCGACGCAGGCCATCGGTGCAATGCCTGGCATTATCGAGGCCGCAGTCGCTTCCGGCGAGGATTTGGGCGCAACATCGGACGTTGTTACGTCTGCGCTGTCAATCTGGAATTTGACGACGGGCGACATTGCCGCCAATACGACACACGTTGCAGACGTCATACAGGCGGCGGCGAACGCATCGAAACTTGGCATGCAGGACTTTGGACTTGCGATGCAGTATGCGGGGGCACCGGCCGCAGCGCTTGGCGTCAGCATCGAAGAACTTGGCACGGCCATGGGCATCATGAGCAATAAGGGCATTGAGGCGAGCGCGATTGGCACGTCACTGCGCGCGACATTCTCGCGTCTCGCGCGTCCGCCCAAAGAGGCTGCCGCTGCGCTTGCATCACTCGGAATCAGTTCGGCGGATCTCTACAAAAGGAGGACGGCAGCTTTATCGGGCTTGCTGGCGCGGTTGACCTCCTTCGCGAACGAATGGCAGGGCTGTCAGATATGGAACAGGTTTCAGCGGCCAAGGCAATCGCGTGTGGCGACGCATATAGTGGTCTACTCGCGCTTATTGGCACGTCTCCGGAAGCATATCAGCAGATGGCGGACGCCATTCAAAACAGTGCCGGGAGTTCGCATGCCGCGTTTCTCACGATGCAGGACACACTCAAAGGCTCGATGGATTCGCTTATTGGTTCTGTTGAGGCTATGGGAATGAGTTTCGGCGCAGCACTTGCACCGAGCATCCGTGCAGCAGCGAACGAACTGAAATTTCTTGCCGATACGTTTGCGGGACTCTCGCCGGAGGCCAAGAATCTGATTGTGCAGGTTGCGACGGGTGTTGTCGGATTCACGGCTTTCATGTTTGTTGCCTCGAAAGTTGTGATGGGAGCCGGTGCGCTTATTACGATGTACGGGCAGATCGGTCGCGTTATGGCAGGGGCAGCGATTCGCAACAAGGGGCTGGAGGTTGCTGTGCGAGGCGTTATGATGGCGTTTCAGTTCCTGCGCGCCGGCCTACTTGCTCTGTCTGGTCCGATCGGGATTGCCGCTCTTGTGATCACGGCGGCCGCTGTGCTCATCTATAAAAACTGGGATCGCATCGGACCGTTCTTTGCAGGTCTTTGGAATCGGATTAAGGCGGCGTTTTATTCTGCTGTGGCGATGATCCAGCCGGCGCTTACACGGCTGCATGGTGTTTGGCAGCGCCTTACGTCAGCGTTCTAGAATGGAGAAGGCATTTTTGGAGTGCTCAACGGGCTTTCCGATGTTCTGGCAGGTGTTCTGGGCGGCGTGCTATACAGCGCAATCCTTTTGGTTTCAGGAGCAGTAACGGGCGTTTTTACCTTTGCCTTTCAGTCGATTGGCGCAGTTATTTCGGCATCGATCGGTGTGCTCAGCGGGCTCATTGATTTCATCACAGGTGTATTTACGGGTAACTGGGCTCTTGCGTGGCAGGGGGTATCGGAGATATTCAGCAGCATATTTGGCGGACTCAGTGGGATTGTTGATGGTTTTGTGAACGGCACAAAGGCAGCAATCAATTCTGTTATCGGTGGCATCAACGGTGTTTCTGTCACGATTCCCGAGTGGGTGCCGGGATACGGCGGGAAGTCGTTTGGCCCCCTCAATATTCCGCATCTCTATACAGGTACCGACAACTGGCATGGCGGTCCTGCGATGGTCCATGATCGTGGTGCAGAAATCATTGACCTGCCAAGTGGTACACGTGTTATGCCGCACGATCAGTCCATGCGGCAGGCGTACAACATGGGACGCTCCTCGGGCGGCGGTAGCAACAACTTCACTGTTCAATTCAGCGGAGTGACAATCCAAAACGGGAGCGACATCAAAGAACTTGCGCGTAACGTTGTGCGTGAAATCCATTACGAGATGGAAAAACACGCAATGAATCGCACAGTGGGGGCAATCTAATGAGTGACTTTTTTCATCCATCGGTAAAGCATCGAACATGTTGTCTAGCATCATGGGGGTGCTGAACAGTGCGGAGAACGGATGCGTGTTCACGCTCTCAGGAGCAAACGGGAGCGTTGAGTTTCCCGTAAGCCCTGCAGACTTTGAGGTTACGAATCCATATAACAATGAGACGATCAACATTTACAGCCTTGGCGACATCAATATGATGGGGAGATGCGGGCTTGCAACAATGAGCTTTTCCTCGTTCTTCCCTGCGCAGGATTATTCCTTTGCGCAGCCGGCAGAAGCGCCTTACACCTATGTCAACACCATCAAGAAAATGGCCGAGAGCAGACAGCCGGCGAAGATTTCTATCTCGGCAACGGACATCAGCCTTCCTGTTACGATTGAGGATTTTGCTTTCAAGGAACAGGACAGCACGGGGGATGTCTATTTCAGCTTGTCGCTGAAAGAGTACCGGTATATCACTCCTACATCTGAGCAGACAAATCAAACAACAGGGATGAAGGGGCGCACAGCGGAAACGGTGAAGGAGAAGAAAACCGTTTGGACGAAAGCGATGCATACGCTTGATAAGGCGCAAAAAACTATGCAGAAAACAACGTCCACCATCGAGCAAGGAACACGAGCGCTCGGCTTTTACCGCGCGCTCGTAAAGTCGGGTGGCATCCCTCTCGGCACGGTACTCACAACGACGGCCAAGGGGATCAGTGCGGGGGGTAAGTCGATTTACCGATTTTAGAGAGGAGGTGCGGCAATGCTCAGTTTGAGATATAGCGATCCGCCGGAGACCGATGCCGAAATGCAGGAGCGCCAGAAAAACGGCGGCACCGAACCGAAGAATAACATAGACATTACCAACTACATAAAAAAATATACATGGAGTGGAGATAGTGAGCAGGCGGCGCGGAAATTGGAGTTTTCCATCGCCTACAACACGAAAGCCAAAGACGAGGCATTCGAGCCGCTGGATTTAAAACTCGGCGGCTTTATTTATTTGTTCCACCGAGAAGACGAGATGAAGGATGAGGTCAAGATTTTTGAGGGACGTATCTTCTACCGCAAGCGCGCGACAGATTCGTATTCATTCGAGTTCGCATGTTTTGATGACATGATATATCTCGCCAAAAGCAATATCCGCGCCGTCGTCGCGGGGACAGTTGCGGCAGGAATTACGCAGGTGTGCGGTGAGATCGGTATCCCTGTCGGAGTCCTTCCTACAGGGCTAAATGCATCGGTGGACTTTATTGCTGATGATAAGAGCGCGACCGAGGTACTGCGGATGCTCCTCGGTTATCAGGAGGCGGCGGACCGTGCACAGGGAAATGACACGCGCTATCTGCCGATATGCCTGGATGGAAAGGTAACCATCGTCAAGAAAGGTGAGCGCATTGAAGGGTATACGGCGACAGCTGATGTGAATGTGTGCTCGGCCGAGCACTCTGAATCCATTGAAGATATGGTGAACCGCATCAAGGCAGTGGATGACAACGGGGAAGTGTGTCAGGTATTCACGATCAACGATGACGTACGGCATTTTGGTATGATCCCAAAAATCTACAAAATGCAGTCACCTAAAAAGGGCGAGACCGTTGATAATATTGCAGCTGCAAAGGCAAAATTGAAACGAGTGCGAGACGATTCAAGCCTGAAAGGTCTTGGGAATATCCAGTGTATCACAGGATACTCCATCGAAGTGCAGGAGGAGCAGCTCAAGGGGATATTTCATATCAAGAGCGATACACATACGTTCGAGAGGGGGATCCATACAATGGAATTGTCCCTTGAATACCTCCCGGATACCCCCGAGACCTTGATTGTTGATCAGTCCGATTATGCTGTTCCAGTATTCAGCACATCGCGGGGACGTATGAAACAACGGCGCAGAGTAAGGAGGGCGAGAGGATGACAAAAACAGAGGATCCGTACAAAGCGCTTGTTGACCTTACCTATGATATGGCAGGCACAGCGGTGCTGCAGCCAACTGCGGGCATTGGTGTTATTGTCAGCCCGCCGCCAAATATTCAAATCCGTTATCATGGGTTCATCTTGCGGGCAAAAGATCTTTATGTTGATGAGTATTGGATTCCTGGGCATCGCCGTCACATTGTCGGCGCAACGGATTTTCGTGGCGGCGGCAGCGGCGATCCTGCATACGAATCACACAACCATCCTATTGATAATGATGAAACCTGGACGGACACATGGAAACCAGGCGACAAGGTGGTTTTGATCCCTGTGACGGGGGATGACAATCGGACAACGAAGCAATTCATTGTCGGGATGAAGCTGAAGCGATTGGATGGGAATTGATATGGCAAATCCTTTTATGGCAAGCGGATCGAGGAGCCCAGAGGACACGCTCCCCATTTTTCACGAATTTGCGTGGGATTTTGAGCGAAACACTTTCCTCTATGAGGCAGATGGCTCGCACAAGATTGTTACACAAAACGAGGCGATCAAAGTGTGGGCATGGCATGTGCTCCAATGTGAGCGCTACCGACACCTCGCCTATTTCGATGATTATGGGATTGAGTTGGAGCAGTTCATTGGAACGGGACGAAATGACGGAAGACGTGCTGGAGAACTTTTTCAGTATGTTAAAGAAGGTCTTCTTGTGAATCCTTATATTACAGATGTATCGAATCTACGTATTGAGCGAACGAAGAAAAGCATTGCAATGCTTTTGAGTCTGTCCACGATTTACGGCGATACATCTGTGCGAATCGAGGTGTGAGAGGTGTTTGAGGCAGAAACAAGGCTCGCCATATTGGAGCGCCTGAAAGCGTTTTATGACGAGATAAAAAAGACAGAGACCAGCGCAATAGAGGGGACTTTTTCTTTTGACACCCTCGCTGCTAACGCGAAGGAATTTGAAAAACATATGCGGAAATGAGCCTCTTAATTGAAGCTGCATTCCCCCAGACGAGCTGGGGGCAGTATCTTGATTATCTTGCGGATGAACTGGCGGGGCTTTCCAGGCGCCCCGCTGTTGCAGCAACAGTACTGCTGACGATTACGGGAGCAGCGGGCACTACTGTCCCAAAGGGCAGTTTGTTTGCGACGGAAAGCGGTGTGCAGTTTTCCACTGATGAGCAGGCGGTACTCTCTGATCAAGGTGTAGGAAATGTAAAAGCAAGCGCGCAAGCCGTGGGCGCAGGAGGCAACGTCTTAAAAGGGAGCATCGTTAAGATACCCGTTTCGATCTATGGCGTTTCCGCCGTGATGAACGAGGCTGCCGCGCATGGCGGCTACGAGGAAGAAAGCGACGACGATTTGCGTGAGCGGCTGCTGTTTGCCGTGCGACAGCCTGCAACGAGCGGGAATGTTTTCCACTATGTTGAGTGGGCAACATCGGTGAGCGGCGTGGGGGCGGTAAAGGTTCTGCCGCTTTGGAAGGGGCGTGGAACGGTCAAGATCGTTGTCGCCGATGCGAATACAGAGCAGCCGAGTGAAGAGACCCTGCAAAAAGTAAGAGCCGTAATCGCAGAGAATGCACCGATCGGCGCGGAGGTCACAGTTGTCGCACCGAGCATAAAGAAAATTGACGTGTCTCTTGTTTGCACACGCGGTACAGGAAATAAAGAAGGAATACGGAGAGCGCTTACTCGGTATTTCAAGAGCGGTGTATTTAAAACGAGCAGCAAGATCCAGGACCTCGCGAACAGCACAACAACGATAAGCTATGCGCAGGTGGGGCGCGTGCTGTTGGACGATTCGGAGAATACAGGAGTGGAGGACTACATTAAGCTCACACTGGACGGCGGTACGGAAAACATTGTTATCCCCGTCGATGTGCTGCCTGTCGTCGGGGAGGTGACACTCCTTGACACATGATTGGATGCGTCAGGACGCAGTAAACATACTTGAATATCTGCCGCGCTTTCTGAGGATGGATCCGAACTTTCATGCCACGAATCACGCTGATTCGAAGGAGCACGATAGGATTCGGCTGCTGTTGCAGGATTTGCTCGACCAAGTATATGTAGATACAGCGACGTGGGGCTTGCCACTCTGGGAGTCACTGGTCGAGATTACAGTGCGTAACGACGCACTTGATTGGCGGCGAAACGAAGTCAAGGCAAAACTCCGTGCGGCTCGATCAGTCACACAGCCGTTTTTGCAGGCTGTTGTTGAGATGCTTGTTGTAGGTCAGTCGGTCCGTGTGACAGATGCGCCTGCAGACTACCGGCTCGACATCGAGGTGGGTGACGGAGGGGTTCGATCGTGGCAGGGATTGGAGCAGGCTCTTCGCATGTGGGTGCCTGCCCACATAGGGTGGAAGTATATCGCACGTACAGATGCCTCGTTGTATCTTCATGTCGGTGCATTCGTTACCGTAGCTGACATAATACACATCGAGGTACAAACTGATTTCGTGTTGCCCGCACCGCAAGAGAATATTGCTATAGGCATAGCAGTCTCTACGTTTGAAATGATGCATATTGAAGCGGATGTTTACCAATAAGGAGGGTTATTATGGCAGAAAAGGCAGGACAGTTTTCAAAGTCCGTTGTGACACAGCTCGGCAAGGGAATGATCGTCGAAAGTCAAAACGGAAAGATATTGTCATTTACTCGCGTCGCGTTGGGAGACGGACTGATCGAAGATGGCGAAGATATTGAAAAGCTGACATTGATCAAGAAGGAAAGGCTTTCATGTCCAATTCGATCTTTCGTAGATAAAGGGAATGGACAGTTTACTCTGCAGTTTGAGGTGAGCAATACTGCACTTGAAAAAGGATTCTGGCATCGTGAGATCGGAGTTATGGCGAAAATCGGAGCCAGCGCGGAACAGCTTTACGCATATAGCTATGCAGGAATAGCCGCATCATTTTTGTATGACAAGACAACACTAATCCAAGAACGTCTTGTGAAGATCGATGTTGTTGTCGGGAATACGGAGAATCTGACGGTCGTCATTGATTCGTCTATTATCCACCCGACGATGGCGGAGGTGGGGGCGCGCCTGGACGAGCACAACAAAGCCCCTGATGCACACGCGGACATCCGTACCGCAATCTCGAATGCAAGCATCGCAATCCTCCAACGCAGCCGCACCTATCAGGTCGGCGACATTGCGTATCACAAAGCCCTGCCATCGTGGGCACGGCTTGAGTGCGTCAAGGCAGGTACCGCGGCAGCGACACTTCCGACACAAATAGAACAAATGGTTCAAAACGGGGGGGTGATAGTCACTGACGGTACGGTCGTGTGGATTGTTGATGATCTGCGCGACGGCACGCCCGTCGGAGCGGTGCGCGGAAGCCTGTACC
>ERZ772945.1399-NODE-1399-length-16984-cov-3.020025_pt1 | contig 16984 bp, 13 predicted proteins | sample MGYA00511681_ERZ772945 | MGnify/ENA primary metagenome ERZ772945 (study PRJEB29015, sample SAMEA2737943) | human oral metagenome | biome: human oral; feature: human-associated habitat; material: dental | place: China | collected 2143 ...
AATTCTTCCCTTTCGTGAATATTGCTCAAATGAACTTCTACCGTTGGAACAGATATTGATTTTATTGCATCATTAGCTTCTGCAATATTCCGAAAACAGCTTTACACCTCTGTCTCCAGGCCGTCAAAGGCAAACTCAATGCCCTTTGGAAGCCTGCGGTTTGCCTCGTCATGCAACCCTGTCAAGTGGGTAAGGTGCGTCAGATAAGTATGCTGTGCACCCACGCGATGAGCGAAATCGATGGCATCCTGCACCAGCATGTGGCTGTGATGGGGACGTTCCCATCGCAGGGCGTTGACAACAAGTGTTTTCACGCCTGCCAGAAACGGCAGCTCTTCATCGCTGATAGTCTTCATGTCGGTGATGTAAGCCAGCTCTCCTATGCGGTAACCGAGGATGGGAAGTTTGCCGTGCATTACCTCGACGGGCACGATATGCATGTCGCCTACCGTCAGCGGCACGTGCTTTTTCAGCGTATGAAGGTTGAACGTTGGCACGCCGGGGTACAGGTTTTTCGTAAAGCAGTATGGAAAATTATGGCGTACCGACTGAACCGTCTCGTCATCGGCATACACGTTTACGTCGCCAAACGTGCCGCAGAAAGGACGTAAATCGTCAAGGCCGGCAACGTGGTCGTAGTGCTCGTGCGTAAGCAACACGGCATCAATCTTCCTGAAAGGCAGCGGCATAAGCTGCATACGTATGTCGGGTCCGCAGTCGATGAGCACACGTGCACACTCTGTTTCAACCATCGCTGCGGTGCGGTAGCGGAAGTCTTTCGGGCTTTTGCTGCGACAAACCTTGCAGCGGCAGCCGATGACAGGCACGCCATTGGAGGTGCCAGTACCCAGGAATCGTAACTTCATTGTTGTTATATTACGTTAACCTCGGGGTGTATTTCAAGGCCAAACGTTGCCTTAACGTCACGCTGTATGGCCTGCATCAGGTTAACCATATCGTGCCCTGTGGCTCCCCCGCGGTTGATAAGCACAAGTGCCTGTTTGCCATGCACGCCGGCACAACCCAGCGATTTGCCCTTCCAGCCACAGCGTTCTATCATCCATCCTGCCGGAATTTTGTAACGGCAATTGCGTGGAGCCTCATCGTTACAGATGGCTTCGCCCCGGGCATCAACCCTGAAATAGTGCAAATCGGGCACTCTTTCTTTCAGCTTTCTGAAGGTTTCTTCGTCAATTATCGGGTTCATGAAGAACGAACCGGCATTGCCGGTAACGGCGGGATCGGGCAATTTCTCCTGCCTTATTTCAATAATGGTGTCGCGAAGCTGCTGTGCCGTGAGGTGTTCAACGCTGATATGAGCCTCTGAAAGTTTGCTGCGGATGTTGCCATAATCGAGTAAAGGTTCAAACTTACGCGACAAACGATAGGTAACATACGTAATAAGGTAGCGGTTTTTCCATTCGTTTTTAAAGCGGCTCTGGCGATAACTGTAATGGCAATCGGCCTGTGTGAAGTGCACAATACGCCCTGTTGCTATCTCAACGGCCTCGATTTGGCTGATAAAATCTTTCGCTTCGGCACCGTAAGCACCTATGTTTTGCACGGCCGATGCACCACACTGGCCGGGGATAAGGCTCAAATTCTCCATGCCATAATAGCCATGACGCACGGCGTAATCAACAACTTCATCGAACGTTGTGCCCGCCCAGCACTTTAAACAAGGTATGTTTGTTCCGGCCTCCATGATGACGGAGATGCTGAATTTAGCCTCGGGAGTAACCACCTTGCCGCTGAAATCGCGCGTCAACAACAGGTTGCTGCCGCCGCCTAACAACAATAAACGGCCACCTGCTGCGGTATGTTGGTGCAGCTCCGACGCCAGAAGGGCAGCATCGTTCTCGTTCTCAAAAACAATTAATTCGTCACACTTTTGGTCAATTCCAAACGTGTTGTAATGCAATAACGACTGATTGGGGAATCTCTTCATGGGCTATGGCAGATGCTTCTGCCCTGCACATTAACTATTAAACTTAACTAATTTCCACCGCCCGCCAATCTTACGGAACGACAATTCAATCTCCAACCCGTTGGCAATACCGCGTATTACGAACAGCTTGCGCCCCGCATCGGTATACTTCTGGCCGTAAATAATGTTGTAAAGCGTGCCATTCGGGATAAGCCCCGGCTTGAAATCGGGCCACTGCTGCGGCATCATCACACCGCTTATCTGTGCAAAATCGTCGTTCGGATCAGGCGCAGTGAACTGCACTTCGCGGGCCATACTCCGTACCTGAAAAGCGGTATCGGTGGCAAATTTGGTGTAAAACTTCAGGAAATCAGCATTCTGATTCTGGTACATGGGCTTATAATTCATCGATGTCAGCATCCATTTGCCCCCTATTCTGTTGAATAAATATTGCTGAACAAGGTTCTTATGGCTGAATATTTTTTCAATAACCACGTGGCTGATAGTGGTATCTTTTACAAGGTTCATTTGCTTAACGTTGTCGAAGATAAGCGTATAATACTCCTGACGCATAAAGAAATGTTCCATCTTCCAACCGGCTCCGGCTATCTTTTTCACCACCTTCCCGTCGCGATAAACAGGTAACGGGAACACAATACGCCTGCGCTGCAGTTTACGATTGGCTGCAAAGTTGAACACAAAATCGTCAAAAAGCTCGTCGGCTGCCCTGGGCATGGGCGTTGATTCTATCAGATTCTCGGTAGAATCGGCCGCTGAAGTATCGCGGACAGCGGTGTCAGAAGCCGTCGAATCAACCGTACGCGGCTTCCGATCGTTACATCCTGTGGGAACAAAGAGCATGAAAAGCAGTGAGAACAATGCAAAAATTACTATAACTTTCCTCATAAAATACATATAAACCAAGGCAAAATTACACATTATTTTTTATATATAGTTTCTTTTTCATCATAAAATTCGTAACTTTGCAAGCACGTAAATAAAGAGACTTTACAAGATGATATTAGACAAAATAGACGAGCTTCTTAAGGAAGTTTCAACACTGTCGGCCCGGAATGCCGACGATGTTGAACAGCTTCGGCTAAAGTATCTCAGCAGGAAAGGAGAAATAAATGCCCTCATGACCGCTTTCAGGGATGTGACAAAAGAGCAGAAAAAGGCTGTCGGCATGAAGATAAACGAGCTTAAAACTGCTGCAACCGAAAAGATAAATGCCTTGCGTGAGCAGGTGGAAACAACGGAAACCGGCACCGAAAGCCTCGATTTGACGCGCACTGCATACCCTGTTGGTCTTGGCACACGCCACCCGTTGACGCTCGTTAAGAACGAAATCATCGACATTTTCCAGCGTATGGGCTTCAATTTATACACAGGGCCCGAGATTGATGACGACAATCACATCTTTACAATGCTCAATTTTGCCGCCGACCATCCGGCGCGAGATATGCAGGATACTTTCTTTATTTCACGCCATCAACACAATGTAACCAAAAACGTTTTGCTGCGATCGCACACCTCCAGCGACGAAGCCCACTACATGGAAAGCCACGAACCTCCCATCCGTGTGCTGTGCCCGGGTCGCGTTTACCGCAACGAGGCCATATCAGCACGCGCTCATTGCTTCTTCCATCAGGTGGAAGGGCTGTACGTTGACAAAAATGTGAGCTTTACAGACTTAAAGCAAGTGCTCCTCACTTTTGCGCGAGAGATGTTCGGTTCCGACACAAAGATAAGGCTTCGACCCTCTTATTTCCCCTTCACAGAGCCGAGCGCGGAGATGGATATAAGCTGTAACATCTGTGGTGGCAAGGGCTGCAGCTTCTGCAAAAACACCGGCTGGGTTGAGATATTAGGCTGTGGAATGGTCGACCCGCACGACTTATCGGCATGCGGAATCGACCCTGACATTTACACAGGATATGCTTTTGGCATGGGCGTTGAGCGCATAGCGAACCTGAAATACAGGGTTAACGACCTGCGTTTATTCTCAGAAAACGACACCCGTTTCCTTGAAGAGTTCAAAAGTGCTTACTAAATCATAAGCCAATAAGCCTATACGGGCTATATCAATATAGGCATCTGCAACACCGACAAAGGCGTTACGGGTGCCTTTATTTTTAATCATCGTCACCATTTTCCGTATTAATCATACACCAGACATGAGCAAACGATTCGTTCTTACCATTATATTGTTGCTGACCCTATTACTGCCTTCGCGCGCCGTTCTGAAAGAAAGCGACATCGCCGGCACGCTGGCCATGCTCCGAATTGAGCTTACAAACTACCACATGCGGCTTGAAAAGCAGTCGGGTTACATGAAAGAGCAGCAGCAACAAGTGATGAAACAGCTTGTCGATGCGCTGAACAAGAGCCAGCAAAATGCTCTTATGCTCTACTCACAACGCAACGGTTACGTCTTCGATTTGACCTACGCCTGCCACGAAGCCACCGAGCAGTATCACGAATTTAAGCAAAATGCACGTCCCTTCCGTACGTTCGTCAGCAACGCCGACATCGAAATAAGCCGGTACGACAGCTTAATCAACGACCTCAGCACGATGTATACCGAGGCCCTTTCTGCCCATTCGAAGATTGATCGCAACGTATGTCTCACCCTCGCCGTGAACATCAGGCATACCCTTAACGACAACCGCACGCAGATTCAACAATATATTGACCTGTACAATACTACCGAAAGCCGGCTGAAATACCTCAGCGACTACGCCAACAAACGATACAGCGACATCCAGAATTCGATTTTTTCGAACCGAGGTGAAGATTATTTCAGCATACTTCGCCAAATAAATACGCAGGTAAAAGAGACGTCACAAACCATCATCGACAAGTATAAGCCCCAGCAAAAATACCATTCCGACTGGGACAGCCGCATTATAATCGGCCTGCTTGTCATGATTTTCATTGTAGGATTTCTGGCTTCGGGCATCAATTATATTACGATAGGCCTCGCCATAACCTGGCTTATGAAGCGCGAAAAAGCCGAACAGGCCATCAACTGGGTGCTGGGAAGCAAGCGCGGTGCCGAAGCACGCGACTACTTTAAAGACAAGCGTTGGTGCATCATCATGACGGCAACGGTCATCACTTTTGCCCTTATCCTCGGCATTGTGCGTCTGGCATGGACCCAGAACTTTATTATAATGGCCTGCAGCCTGCTCGTAAGTTATGCGTGGTTGCTGGGGGTAATTCTCTTCTCGCTGCTTATTCGTTTGAACGGTGAGCAAATGAAGTATGGCTATCGCATCTATGCACCCATCATGCTGGTGTGCTTTGTGGTCATCACTTTCCGCATAGTGCTCGCGCCAAACGACTTTGTAAACCTCACCTTTCCGCCTGTTCTGCTCGGTGCTACCGTCTGGCAGTGGATAGCAATACGCCGTTGTGGCAGCAGGTTACCCAACAGCGACGCCGGCTATGCCTATGTTTCTTTAGCCGTGTTTCTGGTGAGCGACGTGGCCTCTTTCGCCGGTTACACACTGTTTACTGTGGAGCTTCTCATCTGGTGGACGATGCAGCTGGCCTGCATTCTCACCATTACGTGTATATCAAACGTGCTCAAACAGTATGCCAACAATCCCAAACGACAGCTCTTCAACGCCGAAACTCCCATTGATCGTTCGTGGTTTTTCATGCTCATTTATAAAGTAATTTTGCCTTCCATGAGTGCCCTTTCGGTGCTTCTGGCCATTTATTGGGCAGCCGACGTGTTTAATTTAAGCGATACTACCTGGCATATTTTCAACGAACCACTGATAAAAACTACAAAGATAACGCTCAGCATTCTGCGCGTTGAGCAGGTACTTATATTGTATTATGTATTTTCTTATCTCAATCATACGGCCATCAGCGGCATGCGCTATCACCTTACGAACAAGGAAAAACGACGGGCAGCCAGTGAAAACCGCAAGCCAAACGACCAGGTTATCATCAGCCAGGCTGCCATGTGGCGCAATGTTGTGCAGGTATTGGTATGGGGAATATGGCTGCTTACGGCCATGACCATCTTCAATATCAACAACACATGGCTCGTGGCTATATCGGCAGGCCTGTCAACGGGTATCGGTTTCGCCATGAAAGACATACTGGAAAACATCTACTACGGCATATCATTGATGGCAGGCCGCATCAAGGTGGGCGACTTTATATCCATCGAAGGCACGCGCGGTACGGTGAAATCAATATCCTACGTTTCAACAACCATTGAGGCTTTAGACGGTTCAATCATTGCCTTTCAGAACGCACAGCTCTTCTCCAAGAACTATAAGAACCTCACTCGCAACCATGGAAACGAGCTGGCTGTTATACCCATCGGTGTGGCTTACGGCACGAACGCAGCCTGTGCACGCCAGATTATAACCGACGCCGTGAAAGACATCGAACGCCATAACTACATCAAGTTTGTACAAGTAGTATTTACAGGGTTCGGCGATAACAGCATCGACTTTAAGATATTATCGTGGGTTGACTCGCGAAAACAGATATACGCCGAAAGCGACATCATGGAAGCCGTATACAATGCACTGAACGAAAACCACATCGAAATACCGTTCCCGCAGCGCGATATTCACATTGTAGGGGGAGGCGAAGCCTTTACGGGCAGCGACAAGCCGGCAGAACGGCAGCACGTTGACCACGCCATGACCATAGACGAAGCTATGAAAAAGATAAAGCCTGCCGAATAATTTCCGCGCCCACAGAAAATTGCGGCGTTTACATACAACCGGAAAGCTCTGCCCGTGCAGGGCTTTTTCGTTTGCGTCAAGCCTTGTCAGGAAGTGCGTTTCCCCTGTTATAAAGAAACAATTACGATGGTTTTCTCATTGTACGGCGGCCGTCAGCAGTGCGTACGACGGCCGTCATACCCATCGTTCGGCGGTCGTCAGCAACGCTGCTGACGGCCGTCGAACGTTGACGTTACAACAGCAAGCCGGAGGCAATACGTCATAACAGCCTTACAAAACTGCTTTTTTAAAGGAAACAAATTGGCGTTTGCCATCCTTTTTTGTATCTTTGCATATATATAATGACATGGCAATATGGATAAAACCGTTTTCATAGCGGGCCCCTGTGTTATCGAAAATGCCGAGTTGCTCGACTGCATAGCCCGCGAGCTTGTGCGCATTAACCACACGCTGGGCACTCATATCATCTTCAAAGCATCGTTTGACAAGGCCAACCGCACATCGCTGCACGCGTTCCGCGGGCCGGGCATTGAACGCGGTTTACAGATGCTTGCCGATATAAAACAACGCTATGGCCTGCGCATAACCACCGATATTCACGAGGCCTGGCAGGCCGAAGCCGCCGGAAAGGTGTGCGACGTGCTGCAGATTCCTGCTTTCCTCTGCCGGCAAACCGACTTGCTTGTGGCTGCCGCCAGAACGGGATGTACGGTAAATATCAAAAAAGCCCAGTTCCTGTCAGGGCGCGATATGAAATACCCTGTGCAGAAAGCGTTGGAGAGTGGTGCCGCCGACGTATGGCTTACCGAGCGTGGAAACTGCTTCGGATACAACAATCTGGTTGTCGATTTCCGCAATATCGCCGACATGAAAGAGCTTACACCTACCGTCATCATGGACTGCACGCACAGCGTTCAGCGTCCGTCGGCAGGCGATGGCAAGACTGTAGGCGACCGCAAATTTGTGCCGTCAATGGCCCTTGCCGCCAAAGCCTTCGGAGCTTCAGGCTATTTTTTCGAGGTGCATCCGGAGCCTGACCGCGGCCTTTCCGACGCTGCAAACATGCTCGAACTGGATAAACTCGAAGGCCTCATCAAACAATTGCTGCCCGGTGCCGGTGCACAGCTGCCCGCATAGCACGACAAACCGGTAACCCTTACGAATATTTTATACCATCAATAAAAAACAACAACGCCCGTATAAGCCCCAGCAGGCACACCGCTGCAACAGCAACGGTGTGCAGAAGGCATAACAACAACGGTGCGAGAACAACAAAATGATGAATCAGGAAGCCGAAAACCGACTGAAAAACTCGCTTCAATATGGCGAACACTGCATTCGCGACGAGGCACAGGCCTTGCTCGATCTCATTCCCCAACTGGACGAAAGTTTCGAGCGCGCCGTCAGTTTGATATACCATTGCCACGGCAAGGTAATTGTGACGGGCGTTGGAAAGAGCGGCAACATTGGGGCTAAAATAGCCGCCACACTGTCGTCAACGGGCACGCCTGCTTTCTTTATCAACCCGCTTGATGCCTATCATGGCGACCTCGGCGTGATGACATCCGACGACGTTGTGCTCGCATTGAGCAACAGTGGGCAGACTGATGAGCTGCTCCGTTTTGTGCCCATCCTGCAGCACATGAACGTACCCATCATTGGTGTAAGCCGCAATCCCGATTCGCTGCTGGCCAAATATTCAACCGTTCACCTTAAGGTGTGGGTCGACCACGAGGCTTGTCCGCTGAACCTTGCTCCCACTTCGTCGACCACTGCCGTGCTTGCCATGGGCGATGCACTGGCTGTAGCCCTGATGCAGGTGCGCGATTTCCGGCCCCGTGACTTCGCACAGTTTCACCCCGGAGGCGAGCTTGGCAAACGCTTGCTTACCACGGCCGAAGACGTTATGCGCACCGACGACCTGCCAATTATACCGCAAGACATGCACCTTGGCGAAGCCATCATTGAGGTTTCAAAAGGAAAGCTGGGGCTTGGCGTATCTCTTGACAACGAGGGAAGGGTGGCAGGCATACTCACCGACGGCGATATACGACGTGCAATGGAGCGTTGGCAGGCCGAGTTTTTTAACCACACGGTGAGCGATATTATGACAAGAGAACCCAAAATAGTAAGTTTGAAGACCCGGGTTACTGAAATACAGCGCATTATGCACCAGCATAAAATTCATTCGGTATTGGTTTGCAACAGCCGGAAACAGCTGCTGGGCATTGTCGACAGCTACGCATCGTCAATGCTAAACCAATAAAACAGCGGTTACAAACCGACAGAAAAAACAGGATAACCCAACACCTTTTTAAACAGGCATCAACATAAGAATGAGAGCTTTCTATCGTTCTGCACGAAAACTTATAGCCGCTTTCATGTCAGCCGGCATGGCTTTCGCAACACTTCAGAGCCATGCACAAACAAGCGATACACTTATAGTACACGCCCTCGAAAGCAAAGGCATACGCTTTTCGCGCAACAACACGGTAACCCTGCTGATGACGGGACAGGAGAAATTCGACGATCTTTTTAAGGCTATTGACCAGGCACGAAGCTCCATTCACATGGAATACTTCAACTTTCGCAACGATTCCATCAACCGTATACTGCTGTCTCACCTTGCCCCAAAGGTGAAAGAGGGCGTAAAGGTAAGGCTGCTGTATGACGCTTTTGGCAATATGTCGAACAACAGCCCGATGCGAAAGCAGGATATTGACGCCATCCGTGCACAGGGAATAGAGATTTATCAGTTCGACCCCATTCGCTTTCCGTTCGTCAATCACGTATGGGCGCGCGACCATCGCAAGATAGTTGTCATTGACGGCAGGCTGGCATATACGGGCGGTATGAACGTAGCCGACTATTATATTAAGGGCACAGCACAGGTGGGTGAGTGGCACGACATGCACTGTCGCATCGAAGGCGACGCGGTAAACGAGCTGCAACGCATCTTTCTGCGCACATGGAACAAGACCGCTAAGCAAAATATTCACGGACCACAATATTACAGAGGCCTGGGCGATATATCGTATTTCCACGGATTAAAGGCCGACAGCTGCCATTCGCACGGCCTTCAGCAGGTAGGCATTATTAACCGTGAGCCTCGCATTTCAAACACCATCATACGTGATTTCTATACATCAGCCATACAGTCGGCAAAAGACAGTATCAAACTTATCAACCCTTATTTTACGCTGAACCGCTCAATTAAGAAGGCCCTTACAGAAGCTGTGAAACGTGGTGTAAAGGTAGACATTATGCTTTCAGTGAAGTGTGATGAGCCCCTGACGCCCGACTGCGGTTTCTACAACGCCCACAAGCTCATGAAAAAAGGCTGCAATTTGTGGATGTTTAAACCCGGTTTTCATCACACCAAGGTCATTATGGTCGACGGACGGTTCTGTACAGTGGGGTCGGCTAACCTTGATGCGCGCAGCCTCAGGTTCGATTACGAAGAGAATGCAGTGATAATTGACCCCTGCATTACAGCACAACTCGACCGGCTTTTCGATTCGCAGAAGCCGGAATCGTTTAAACTTACCCCCGGGAAATGGAAAGAATGGCGCACACCCTGGCAAAGATTTCGCGGATGGTTTGCCCATTTATTGTCGGCCTGGCTGTAAATATAATGACTAAGTGCCGCCCCGATGAATATGGGACGGCACCTGTTTTATATCATCGCGTAAACGAAAAAACAAAATGTTACCAGCGTAACGCAGAAACATTACCGGCAGAAAACCGGAACCCCTATATTATATAAGGTGTAATTTTACAGTGGGAAGTTACAGTTTTACATTTGATATGTCAACCAGATTGTTGACAATAGCATAGATGGTAAGCCCGGCGGCAGAGTGGATTTGCAGTTTTCGCGCAATGTTACGACGGTGTGTAATAACCGTGTTTATTGAAATACAGAGGTGGTCTGCAATCTCTTTGTTCGTCATTCCCTGCACTAAAGCAACGATGACATCTTTCTCACGCTCCGACAATGTTTCCCTGCTGTCGGGCTGCTGACTTATCATATTCGATATCTTTACGCTGACATCGTCCTGCTTCATCAGTTTTTCCAATCGGCGAATAGCAGGTATAAACAACTCGTCTTCAACGTGCGAGTGCTGGTCTAACCATTGTTCGCAATTGTAAATAGCGTATAACGTAGCCGTAAGCTGGTTGTTATGCAGGCCGTCGGACGGCAGATATTTGATAATAATATTCTTTAGTTCGCGCAGCTTCTTGTCAATTTGCCCATGATGCCGCGAAAAAGTTTCAATATCGTAATTGGACGAAGCAATACCCTTTTCAAGCCCTTCGACATACGGGAACACCGTTTTTTCCTCGTATTGCATGTGGTTTGTCACCGTGTGTGCGTACTCATCGTAGAGCCGTAAAATCAGTCGGGCCAGATTATCGTTCTCATCAAGCGCGTTAACAAGCTCCTTACGTATGAACGGTAATTCAAAATGGATGTAGTATTCGTGGCTGGCTTTAAGATAATGAAGCATGGTAGGTATGGACAACCGCTCAATATCGTCGTATTCACGATACCCGTTTATCGTGAAGTTAACGATGGCCAAGAAGGTAAAAGTGTCTACATTCTGCTCCTCACAAACCCCTTTTACCGTCTTGTCTCCAAAGCCAAGATTAATGCCAAACGACCCAAGGCTTTGCAAAATATTATAATTATCCTGTATAATAGAGATTAAAGTATCAGTAGGTTCATACAATTTATGGCTCTTCATACGCACTTTTTGTTTTAATTTTCTTTTTGCAAAATAAATAAAAAGAATCGGGAAATGCGTACCTTAATATAAAAATTTTATATACAAACCAACCAAAATACCCATAAATAATGATATATAGCTTTACCAATTTTTAGGTATTGCCACTATTGTAAATACTGCTTAATTTTGCAAACAGAAAAGAACGAAGATTCGATAACTCTCCAAAACAAAGAGTGCAGTGATGATTGCCACTCCCGTTCGGCACGTAAAAAAGAATGAATGGATATTGTTTTATGCAGCTCCTGCGTCACCATCTTGCAACGTGAAGGCGAGACCGCAACCAGAAACCTGCACTCTTTCCCAACTTTGGACAATTCAAATTTATTGTAAATAATGAAGAATCTAACAACAGCTATTCTGTCAGGATTATGTTTTATAGCAAGCACTACCACGGCTTGCGCTCAGGTTAACGCAGCCGATTCGGTTATGAACCATGCAGGTGGGCACCGTCTCAGTGTAGGAGGATATGGTGAAGTGGCCCTCTCAAGGAACTTTTACAGCGACAATGTTTACCGTTATTATGAGCCTGCCAAGTATAAAAACAAAGGCTCGCACGGCCGGTTTGACATACCTCACGCCGTAATTTACTTAGGTTACGACTTCGGTAAAGGCTGGAGCATGGGCACAGAAATCGAGTTTGAGTACGGCGGGACAGGCTCTGCATACGAGCGAGAGTATGAAGAAGGAGGAGAATGGGAAGTAGAAACAGAAAAGGGAGGTGAGGTCGAATTGGAACAATTCTGGCTGCAAAAGAGTTTTTCGCGTGCCCTTAATCTGCGTATAGGTCATATCGTTGTGCCGGTAGGATTGAACAATGCTCATCACGAGCCATTGAATTTCTTTACTGTTTACAGGCCCGAAGGGGAAAATACAATACTGCCTTCAACCTGGCATCAGACGGGAATAAGCCTGTGGGGCCGCTACTCGAAGTTTAAATACGAACTGCAATTCCTCGAGGGCCTTGATGCCATGCAATTTGATCGTGACGGCTGGATTCACAAAGGGTCACACAGTGCTTTCGAATTTGAGCCGGCAAGCAAGTATGCTGCGGCAGCCCGTATTGACTATTTTGCCATGCCCGGCATTCGTATTGGTATGAGTGGATATTATGGACACTCAATCAATAATACGTTAATGAACGACTCGCAGGAAAAACTTACGGGAGCTGTAAGCATTGGAAGCGTTGACTTTACATGGAACAGGAACAACTGGATTGTGCGCGGGCAGGCTACTTACGGCCATCTTGACAATGCCTATGACGTGAGATCTCTGTCAGGTCGCAGCACAAAGACAAGTCCTTACTCATCATCAGAAGTAGGTAAAAACGCCGTAGCATTAGGTATTGAAGCCGGCTATGACGTGTTCTCACAAATACAAAGCTTACGCGCCGACAAGCAGAAGATGTATCTCTTTGGCCGTTACGATTACTACAATCCGTATATTCGTGATGCCCGTCAGGCTGCTTACACGTATGAAGAAAAGAATGTTCTGCACTTCGGCGCGAACTATTATCCCATACCACAAATCGTAGTGAAATGTGAATACAGTCATCGTTTCTTCAAAAAGATGTACAATAATGAGCCTTCTCTAAACATAGGTGTTGCCTATGAAGGCTTCTTTCTATAATATTTCCCTTAAGAATCATAACATTTAACTTATTAATAAATTAACAATGAAAAAACTATTCAGGAATGCTCTGCTCCTTGCAGCAGCAGGTACAATGGCTTTAGGCTTCGGAAGTTGCTCTGATAACAACGACGAACCTGGTGGAGGAACAAATGCCATGACAGAAGAAGAGGTGTTTCTTGGCAAAGTTCTCGATAACTATGTCAACGCTACTGTAAACCAAACTTACAAAGACATGGCAGTACATGCCGAGGCTCTTTACACACAATTAAAGACGCTTCGCGATGCCGTTGAGCATGGAAATGCAACAGAAGCTCAGGTAAAGGCGGCCTGCGACTCATGGTTAAAGGCACGCGCTGCATACGAAAGCAGTGAAGCTTTCCTCATGGGAGCCGCATCCGACTATAATATTGACCCGCACATTGATACATGGCCACTCTCTCTTCCTGCCCTGCACGCGCTGTTAAAAGGTCCGGGTCTGGCACAGTATACCACAAACAACGATGATGATAACATCAATAACGCACACGACAATCTGGGCAACAGCCTGTTAGGTTTCCACGCAATCGAGTTTGTGATATTCCGTAACGGTCAGCCTCGTGCGGTGGCATCGTTCAACAATGCTTTCGACGATTATAACGATCGTGCCGATTTTACGGATGTCAAACCTATTGATGAGCTGAAATATGCCGTAGCAGTAGCCGGCGATTTAATGTATTCCGTTTACGAATTAGAAGTATGCTGGAGTGGCGGTACTGAAGCACACAAGAAGGCTTTGGCCGATTTAGACTGGAAGATAACGATGCCATCGAGTGACAAAACTTATGGCTGGAACATGATTAATGCAAGCAAACCGGGAAGCACTTACACAACCATTAAGGGAGCAATATCGGCTATTATAGCTGGAGATAAAGGCTGCGCAGGTATCTGTGACGAAGTAGGACAGACAAAGATGGGCAAGCCTTACGGCCTGGGCACAACGCCAGAGAACCAGCAATCTGACCCTAACTATATTGAATCGCCTTTCTCTCACAACTCGTTAACCGACTTCTGGCACAACATCCAGAGCATTAACAACACATGGAATGGCAAATTCGATATTGAGAATACATCATCAACAGTTGCACAAAACAGCTTTGCAAGCTACTTTAAAAAGTATAATCCGGAGTTGGGTACAAAGGTTCAGAACGCCATTAACAAAGCACAGAAAGCTATTAAAGCGTGTCCTAAGCCTTTCGTATCAAACTATGATAAGACCCATCCTGAGGTAAAGGCTGCTATTGATGCCTGCACAGAGCTTTCAAATATGTTGGGACAGGCTGACGAATATATCCAGCAGAAAAAGAAATAATATAATATAAACTGATTCCTCCTTATTAAATAAGAGAGGGATAAAAGCTGAAAAGATGAGAAATAATTTAGCAACGTTTCTCTTTGGAGCACTGGCTGTAACATCGTTTACAGCCTGCTCTGATGACAATATTGACACTTCTTCGCGCACAAGCTGGCCAAAAGACTCGCTCAGTGTATTCAGCGAGGCCGAATGGTTACCTGGTGGAGAGAAGGGAACTACAAGCAACGAACAGGGCTGCTACTCTAATCCTGTTCCACAAATAGAAAACAATCCCCAGCTCTATACAACGTTCAAGACTGGTGAATTGTTCTTTGAGCACGATGCAAATACCTTTACAAAGCCCTTCTGGGGGCTGGGACCTGCTTACGTTCGTTCCGGCTGCGAATACTGTCACCCCTCTTATGGGCATGGAAAAAGGCAGGACAGGTATCGTGCCAACGACATGGGTAACGGATATTTACTTGTAATTTACCACCCTACGGCAGGCACAGATGGCAACGGTAAACCTTATGCTGCCAACAGTTACATTAGTGAAGTAACGGGCATGCCACAAACAAAGGCGGTGTATCCTTTCAAGGCACCCATTGAAGAAAGTGGTATTCATATTACATGGAAAACGGCAACCGACGAGCATGGCAACAAATTTCCCGACGGAGAAAGCTATAATCTCACTTATCCTGACGTGTCAATTGACCGTGATGCTTTCAATACGTCGCCCAAACCAGACAATTATGCCGTACGCTTAGAGTCGACTATCGGCATGTATGGTACGGGGTTGCTAGATGCAATCAGTCAGGATTCAATGAAGGTTCAATACCAACGTGAGGCCCTCTACGCCACCCTTAATCCGGGAATGTGGAATACAGGAGCCAACGACTGGGCACCTACGGCATGGTATACTTTAGCCGATGGTACCAAACGCGTCAAGAAATTTACCTACGCTATGACGCGTGCGGCTCTGCTCGACGGTCCTGGTGCTAATGCTATCTGGAATATTACCAACGTAACACGCTCTGACCGCCATTACCTTTACACTTCAAAGGCATGGGCCAAAAGGATGAGTGAGGATCAGGATGTGATTAAAACAATAAAGGAAGACGGCCAATCGGTAACATCATGGCTACATCCTTATTATGCCGATGGCACAGATACGGGTATCTCACAGATGGTAAACAAGCTGCTCGGACTAAATACAAATACTCCCGCTAACCGCGCAGACTATGAGAATTACGTCATGCACAATGCTCCCTGGAACAATCAAGAGGAGATGAGTAATGACAATTTCTACGCCTTTGCCGTCTGGCACCGCGGACTTGGAGTGCCTCGTGCCCGCAACTTAGAAACAGAAGAGGTGCAGCGTGGCAAAAAACTCTTCTATGCTATGGGCTGTACACACTGCCACCGCCCGTCGTGGACCATCAAAGACGACACGGGCTGGCTCGACCCAATATCACGTCAATTCTGCAGCTTAGGCCATGGAATGCCCGAGTATAGCAACACGGTTATCTGGCCTTATACCGACCTTGTCCAGCACCGTATGTTTATGGAGAACGATATTCGCACCGGATGGTGCCGTACAACACCGCTGTGGGGCCGTGGATTATCGGTTCAGGAGACCGGCGAAGGCTGCCGTTTGCACGATAATCGCGCACGTAACGTTGTAGAGGCTATTATGTGGCACGGTTACAGTAAGAAAAGCGACGCCTACGCTGCTGCACAGAAATTCTACCGCTTAAGCAAAGCCGACCGCGATGCTGTGGTAGCATTCATCAACGCAATTTAATAGCATCTATTTATATCCGCCAGACAAAGCACCAGCTTGTCTGGTGGATTTTTATTGTCAACAGTATGCCATTTTTATTCGATTCCTAATTTATGAGAAAGTCTTTACATTTATTTTTGTTATCGTCCATATTGATTTTTGTTTCATGTAATAGCAATGATGAAGACGGAAGCAAACGAAATGGTGGCGCGTTATCGTTAGAACAAGCCCTTGCCAACTGCATTGACAATACCATCATACCCTTAAATGCCAGGACGGCTCTGTATGCCGACTCGACCTATAACAGCATTGAGACATTGGAATATGGGCATTATACACAAGCCCAAATAGACAAAACGGCACATCTTTTCCTCAATATGCGGCTGGCTTATGAGCGGACAGAGGGTTTCTTTCTTGGCGCAAATGCCAATTATTCTATTGATTCAGACATCAACAACTGGCCGTTAGACCATCACACTTTCGACCAGCTCATGACAAGTAACCGAAACCTGGACGACCCCGAAAGCCAACCATCATCTATCGTTGGCTTCCATGCTCTCGAATATATATTCTTTAGAAACGGGCAAATCAGGAGCTTTTCTGCCATCACCGAAAGAGAATTGATTTATGCAAAAGCCCTTATTAAACACCTGAGAATTAAGCTATTTCAGGTTGAATGTGGCTGGAACGGCGATGACAGCAGGGGCCATGTAGCATTGCTTAAGCTCAACAGCGCGCCCTATCTGGCTCCCGACGGAACCACATACCGTAATTATATGCTTACGAAATATACCATACGCCAGCTGGCTG
>ERZ772945.1400-NODE-1400-length-16982-cov-3.063449_pt1 | contig 16982 bp, 11 predicted proteins | sample MGYA00511681_ERZ772945 | MGnify/ENA primary metagenome ERZ772945 (study PRJEB29015, sample SAMEA2737943) | human oral metagenome | biome: human oral; feature: human-associated habitat; material: dental | place: China | collected 2143 ...
AATCCATTCCATTCAAAAGAGGGACAAATGCTTCTTGCCAACGAAATTTATAGTTCTTCTCTTCATCATCAGGCAATAAGAATGATTCGTTTTCTGTACCAAAGACAAATGTATGCTGAAGCCAAAACCTTACTGATGTTTTACTATGACAGTACAAATGTACAGGATATTAGCTTGCGTGCTCTTATTTCCATGAAACAAGGCAATTATAGTGAAGCTGCGGGGCTATATCAAATGGCTTGTGAAAAAGATAACTCTAATGAGTTTTTATTGAAGGGTTATGCCATGTCAACCTTTTATTCGGGCGATTTTGATGAGGCTGCACAACTATTTGAGCAACTCCTGAATGCTCATCCCGATAATCGGAAATTTAAATTAAACTTAGCCATTTCGTACATTAATAATAACAAAGAGAACGAAGGTGTAAAACTTCTATACGAATTAAATTACAAGTATCCGTCTGATATTAATGTGAAACGTGCTTTGGCCTGGGGACTTTTATTTACAGGACAGCTTGCACAGGCTTCTAAATTTTATGATGAAATTGTTGCAGACGCGTCAGTCTCTGCAGCTGATTATCTCAACACCGGCTACTGTACCTGGTTTTCTAAAGATGTGAAGGCAGCTTCAAAACTATTTAACGAGTATCTTGTCAAACTTAAAGCCGAAGGAAAATTGAATGGCAAAAATAGTATACGGGGTAGTGAACTTCTGCTGAATAAGTTTCAGGATGATATTCTTCTCTTAACAAAGTATGGTATTTCTGAAGTTGAAATAAGGTTAATGACTGATATTTCGGCACAATATTTTCACGGTAGTAATTGATGATTTGGACAGCGATGTAAAAAAAACAGGAGCATAAGTAATCAAACTTATGCTCCTGATTTTTTATGTTATCTTTTGTTTTTATCCGTTCATTGATAACAAAAATTCATTGTTATCATGTGTTCTCTGCATCCTGTCGTGTATAGTGTTCATAGCTTCTATGGGGTTCATATCGGCAATATACTTACGAAGTATCCACATGCGGTCTAAGGTTGTCTTGTCTTGTAACAAGTCGTCCCTGCGCGTACTTGAAGCCACGAGATTCACTGACGGGTATATTCGCTTGTTACTTAAGCTGCGATCGAGCTGCAATTCCATGTTACCCGTTCCCTTGAACTCTTCAAAGATTACTTCATCCATCTTCGAACCTGTATCAATAAGTGCCGTTGCAATAATGGTCAGCGAGCCTCCGCCTTCAATATTACGGGCTGCACCAAAGAAGCGTTTGGGCTTTTGAAGTGCATTTGCGTCAACACCACCAGTAAGAACCTTACCTGAAGCAGGACTTACCGTGTTATAGGCACGTGCAAGACGTGTAATAGAATCGAGGAAAATAACTACATCATGCCCACATTCTACCATACGCTTTGCCTTTTCGAGCACAATACCTGCAATTTTAACATGGCGTTCGGCGGGTTCGTCAAAGGTTGACGCTATTACCTCTGCATTCACAGTGCGCGCCATATCAGTAACTTCTTCAGGTCGCTCGTCAATGAGAAGCATCATTAAATAGGCTTCAGGGTGATTGGCGGCAATGGCGTTTGCTATATTCTTCATTAAAATAGTCTTACCCGTTTTGGGTTGGGCTACGATGAGTGCACGCTGTCCTTTACCGATGGGCGAAAACAAATCTACGATACGGGTAGAAAGATTCGTAGTCTTAGGGTCGCCGCAAAGTGTAAACTTTTCATCGGGAAAGAGTGGGGTAAGGTTCTCAAACGGAACACGGTCACGAACTTCTGACGGTGTGCGTCCGTTTATTTTATCGATACCGGTAAGTGGAAAATATTTTTCTCCTTCATGTGGAGGACGGACATGACACTGTACAACATCGCCTGTTTTAAGTCCATAGCGTTTAATTTGGTTGGCTGCAACATAAATATCATCGGGCGAAGACAAGTAGTTATAGTCGCTTGAGCGAAGGAAACCATAGCCATCAGGCATAATTTCGAGAACGCCATTAGCAGTAATAATGTCTGAAAAATCAAAATCCTTTTCTACACTTCCTGTATTCTCCAGGGTTGTATCCTGATAATCGGGTGCCATCATACGTCCATAAGCCGGCATTGTAGGATTATCGAACATGTCGTAATTGGGTACTGCTCCCTGGTCTTCTATGGGTATATCCAACACCGTAATAAAGTCGGTGCCATCGCCAGGATCCCCCTCCCATATACCGTTCTCAATATGTTCATTTTGTTTTGCGGCAGCCTCATTATGAGCTTTTAATTTCGCCTGCAGTTTTGCAATTAGTTCTTCATCGGGTACACGAATCTTTTTTTGGGGTTTAGGTATATTCGAAACAGTCCCGGGTTCAGCAGAATTTTGATTGCCGGTAACAGTCTGAACATCTGTATCCGGATGTTCTTCCTTATGTTCTTCTGCCTGATTCTGATTTATCCCCTGTGTAGAATCGTCATTAATACTGTCGAGCCTTGCCCTTAGTTTGTCAATTTCTGCCAAAAGTTCTTTTTCCCGTTTGGTTTTCGGCCCCCGGTGTTTAGGCTGATTCTTAAGTTGAATATTTAATTCATCTATTTGTTGTACAATTCCTTTAGCCGTATTATCGCCCATATCTGAAGTATCGTTATTTTTTGTATCTGTTGATTTGCCTTCGGCTGTTGGTGATGATGCTCCGCTTTTAAACAAACTTTGTGCTACGGGTTGTTTTTGGGTTGCAGAATCAAGATTTTCCCCCGACGTTCCATTTACAGAATAAACATGGTCAATATCTTTCTTCACAAATCTTGTTCGTTTATGCTTTGATGAGGTGAGCAGGTTCTTGGAGCTTTCTTCTTCAGCTTGCTTATCGAGAATAGCATAAACAGCTTCGTCTTGTGTGGCATAACTACTCGAGTCTAATCCAAGTTTGTTAGCAATATCTACAAGGTCTGTTACGCTTTTAGATAATAGTTCTTCTTTGCTATACATGTAGTGTATAATAAGTTTATTTGAAATAGGAAACTGTTTCCAGAACGGAAACGGTAACATTAAACGTGATGCAAAGGTAATGAAAATATATATGAAACACAATGATTACCATAAAGAAATAGATGTATTAACATTTATTTTATTTATGGTGTCTGATAAGGGAACCGGGCTCTTTACGATAGCTTAGGTACAGATTTTATAGGGTATAAAAATTAAAAAGGGCCATAACTTATTAGAAAGTTACAGCCCCTTACATTATTAAGTAATAGTTTTATCTATTGAACAGGATATGGTTTACTTATCCTTTTCCATATCAGCCTTCAGTTTAGCCAGTACGTCTAAGTCGCCAAGCGAAGTTCCTGCTGCAATGTTGTTGATAGCCTGTGCTTCATTCTGCTTGTGGGCTGTATTGTGATGACGTGGCTTAACATCGTCCTTGCCCTCCTCAAACGTGCGGGAGTGAGAGAGAATAATACGGCGTGTTTCCTTGTTAAACTCGATAACCTTAAATGGTAACTCCTCACCCAGCTTGGCTTGTGAGCCATCTTCCTTAGTAAGATGCTTGGGAGTAGCGAAGCCCTCGCCGCCTTCGTCGAGCGTTATAACCGCACCCTTGTCCATCATTTCGGTAATTTTGCCCTGATGTATGGTGCCGGGAACGTAAAGTTCTTCGTATTTGTCCCATGGATTCTCCTCAAGCTGCTTGTGACCGAGGCTTAAACGACGGTTCTCCTTGTCGATTTCAAGAACTACAACATCAATATCGGCACCTACAGTTGTGAACTCTGAAGGATGTTTTACTTTCTTGGTCCATGAGAGGTCTGAAATATGGATAAGACCGTCTACGCCTTCTTCAAGTTCAACAAAGATACCGAAGTTCGTAAAGTTGCGAACCTTTGCAGTGTGTTTACTGCCTACGGGATACTTCTGCTCGATTGATTCCCACGGGTCTTCCTTCAATTGCTTAATGCCTAAGCTCATCTTGCGCTCCTGACGGTCGAGTGTAAGGATTACGGCTTCAACCTCATCGCCTACATGTAAGAACTCCTGGGCTGAACGAAGGTGCTGGCTCCATGACATCTCTGAAACGTGAATCAGTCCTTCTACGCCAGGCTGAATCTCAACAAATGCGCCATAATCAGCGATAACTACTACCTTACCCTTAATGTGGTCGCCAACTTTAAGATCAGGATCAAGCGAATCCCATGGGTGAGGAGTAAGCTGTTTAACACCGAGTGCGATGCGTTTCTTTTCCTCATCAAAGTCAAGGATAACAACATTAATCTTTTGATCCAGTGCGACAACCTCGTGAGGATCGCTTACGCGGCCCCATGAGAGGTCGGTAATATGTACAAGTCCGTCTACACCACCGAGGTCAACGAATACACCGTACGATGTAATGTTCTTAACTGTACCTTCAAGAACCTGACCCTTTTCGAGGTGAGAGATAATTTCTTTCTTCTGTGCTTCCAGCTCAGCCTCAATTAAAGCCTTGTGGGAAACGACAACATTGCGGAACTCCTGGTTGATTTTCACAACCTTAAATTCCATGGTTTTGCCTACGAAAACATCGTAGTCGCGTATAGGATGGACATCAATCTGGCTGCCTGGCAAGAATGCTTCGATACCAAATACGTCTACAATCATACCGCCTTTGGTGCGGCACTTAATGTAACCCTGTATGATTTCGTCGTTCTCAAGAGCCTTGTTGATAAGCTCCCAGCTCTTGTTCAGGCGTGCTTTCTTATGTGAAAGGACAAGCTGGCCTTTTTTATCTTCCTGGTCCTCAACGTAAACTTCTACCTTGTCACCTACCTTCAGGTCGGGATTGTAGCGAAATTCGGAAGCGGAGATAATGCCGTCACTCTTGTAACCAATGTTAACAACAACCTCTTTCTTGTCAATTGAGGTTACCGTTCCCTCAACAACTTCATGTTCCTGAATTTTGTTGAGTGTTTCGTCGTAGGCTTTTTCAAGATCGGCCTTACTTGCACCGTTGCTGCTACCATTCTCAAACTCGTCCCAATTGAAGTCGGCTAATGGTTGAATGTTTTTGATGTCGTTTAAATCTGACATAAATAATTTAAATTGTTAATGTGTTAATAAAGTTAGACTTTATGTGAATTACAAGGCACAGTTCACCCATACCCTTTAAAATCGGGTGCAAAGGTACTCAAAATCAGCGATGTAACGGGCATCTGGCTACTATTATATGCAGATTTTAAATGTATTTAACACATAAGCGATTATTTCGGTATGCTTGTCGTGCGGCGGCCGTCAACAGTGCTGCTGACGGCCGTCGTACGCGTTGTTGACGGCCGTTGAACAATGTGTATGACGGCCGTCGGACGATGACCTGTAAGGCGTAAGGAGGGGAGATTTCTGTTAGGATGGCAGCTTTAGCAGGGTTGAAAGAAGGAGCTTATACGTTGTGTATTATCTGTAAGTGTGCTGTAAATTCTTGTGTGCATGAGGCTTATCCTGTACTTTATTCAGACGGAAAACCAGGGGGAGATACAGGTGAAGACGACGGATAATCTGTTATTGGTACAGATAATACCGGCAATTTCGTTGGAATTGACAGGGAGAGAGAAGTTCTGATGTTTGACTATGGTTTTCGGGAAACAAGTGCTTTGGCCGGGTTGTTTGAAGGTTATATTTTATTATCTTTGTGCATGGAATAATGATATTACGTATAAAAATAAAACAGTAGCAGGCTTCATGCTTATAGATCAGTTCAAGTATTTTACGTTCACGGTGTTTGAAACCCCATTTGAAAAGGTTACAGACGTTATACGGAAAGACTGGGGAGGCAGTGGAAAATATAAAATAACTGACGTTCCTTTCAGCTTTAACCTGTACGAAGAATGTCCTCCTGACGGTGGCGCACACATGGAAAAAGCCTACTTCTATGCCCCTGAATCGTGTAAAAATCAGTGTGTCATGTTTTCGAATTATGCAGACGGGCTGAGCTCATGGGCTTATCAAATTACGGCTTCGTTAAAGATAAAGGCATACCTTTTCCGCATCAGTGCCGACGGCTATTCTGATGCCATGAATGCTTTCAGTTTTATTAAAGACGGGAAAAATATGCGGACGGTCTACGCTATGAGAGACCCCGGGTGGACGTTCTATTGTCAGGGTGAGGTATTGCCGTTTGAAGACGGGCTTCTGTATCGGCAGCGAATCATCAAACAACGCCTGAACAAGAATATTTTAATTAGCTATTGTACACGGTTGGGCTATGATATTGCTGGCGATTTGTTTTGGAAGGGTTCGCAGTCGATACTGTTGGAACGGATAGTGTGGTAGGTAATCGTAAGGAAACGGTTGGGCAATCAACGCATAAGATTCTTTGTAAGGGAGCAGACTTGCAACATAACTTCCCTTGCAACTCTTTGTTATTATAATTTTTCTCTTGCTTTTAGTCTGCCGGAACTGGCTTAAACCTCAAAATATTCCTTCAATGCCTGATTGGCACTGCCGTTTATATTGGGCAGGTCTTCAATAATGCGGCCGTGCTCGAGCAGGGCTATCCGGGTGCTGATGTCGGTTGTATGCTGCAAATTGTGGCTGCTAATGAGGATGGTTGCACCCGATGATTCGGCATACCGGCTGATGATATGTTTTAACTTATTCTGGCCCGTGGGGTCGAGAAAATTAAATGGTTCGTCAAGGATAACCAGCTCGGGGCTGGTGAACAGGGCTGAAATAATGCCGATTTTCTGTTTGTTTCCTGCACTGAAATCTCTTATTAGTTTCTTCTGTTTAAATATTTCACCGTTTGTAAATGGAATGAAAGGCGACAGGATGCTGTCGTTGATATGCTTCCAGTCAAAAGGAGGAAGGTTGTTGATTCTTGCCAAAAAGTTAAAGTATTCTTCTGGTGTGAGGAAGTCAATCAGAAAGCCTTCGTTGATGTAGGCACCGGTAAATTGTTTCCAGTCTTCTGAAACGGTAGGATCGATAGTGCTTTTTCCATCTTGCGGCATCATGGAAACCGTACCTGTATCGGCTTTAAGAAGGTCGAGAATTAAGCGGAAAAGTGTAGTTTTTCCAGCACCATTATTGCCTACCAGGCCGATAATTTCGCCATTGTTAATGGTAAAATCGGTAATGTCTACGGCTGTTTTATCTCCAAACGATTTGCGGAGTTGATGAAGATTGATTTGCATTTTATAAAGGTTTTCGAAAATAAAAAAGAGACTATGGAAGCTACTTTCGTAGTTTTCATAGCCTCTTGTCATACAAATAATGCTTGTTTTATAAGACTTTAGCGTATGTCACGGCCATGGCAATTCTTGAATTTCTTGCCGCTTCCGCATGGACACGGATCGTTAGGACGAGGCATTTTATCGCGAATAATAGGCTGATGTCTCTGCCCCTGTTGGCTTTGCGTAGCCTGACTGGCTGCTGCCCGCTGTGCCTCATCGGCACTTTCGAAGTCGGCTTTTTGCTCATTATAACGCTGTTGATGCACTTCAGGAGCAGCCTCTACAACCTCTTGCTGTTGCTGTACTGGCAGCTGGGCACGCATTAAAAAGCTTGCAATTCGATTGTTCATGTCGTCAATCATGCTGTCCCACAGCTTTGCGCTTTCGAGTTTAAATACCAAAAGAGGATCCTTTTGCTCGTAAGAGGCATTCTGTACGCTATGGCGAAGCTCGTCGAGCTGACGTAAATTCTCTTTCCAATCATCGTCAATGATGTGCAAAATCACGAATTTTTCGAACTCCTTAACGACGTTTTTCGACTCCGTTTCGTATGCCTCCTTAAGGTTTACACGCAATTGAATAACGTTCTTGCCATCGGTAATTGGAATAAGAATGTATTGATAAACATCGCCCTGATTCTCATAGACCTCTTTAATTACAGGATAAGAATCGGTCTGTATGCGCTCTGTCTTACGCTTAAATGAAGCCATAGCCTCCTGGAAAGCGCGCTCTTCGAGCTCGGATTTGTTAGTATTCTCAAACTCTTCAGCTGTAAAAGGAATCTCAATAGCGAGAATTTCGAAGAACTTTTCTTTCGCATCCTTGTAGTCATAGTTCTCAGTAATATTGACTATGCGGTCCCAAATGATGTTCGAAATGTCCATACCGAGGCGTTCTCCCATAAGTGCATGCCGCCGCTTATCGTAGATAACGGTACGCTGTTTGTTCATTACGTCGTCATATTCGAGTAAATTTTTACGTATGCCAAAATGGTTTTCCTCTACCTTTTTCTGTGCACGCTCAATGCTTTTTGAAATCATTGGGCTTTCGATACGCTCACCATCTTCAAAGCCTAAGCGGTCCATTACCTTGGCAATACGTTCAGATCCGAACTTACGCATTAGCTCATCTTCGAGCGATACATAGAAAACGGATGACCCCGGGTCGCCTTGACGTCCGGCGCGTCCGCGCAATTGTCGGTCAACTCGTCGGCTTTCGTGTCGGGTTGTACCTATAATTGCCAATCCACCTGCATCCTTAACTTCTTTGCTTAACTTAATATCGGTACCACGACCGGCCATGTTTGTAGCAATGGTTACGGCACCAAGAAGACGGTCTTCATTGCGTAAGAGGGTCTCTGCATTTTGTCCGGCCAATTTGGGATCGGCATTTTTCTCACCCTTATTGGCTGCCTCAATGAGTTTATTTTGATGCCGAAGAGCAGAGGTTTTATCGGTAAACGCCTTATCATCTGATGTAAGGTAAACCATTCCACGCGTGCTTTTTCCAGCTTCAGCAACAATCATTGATTCCTTTTGATGTTGTTTTGCGTTTAAAACCTGATGTGGAATCTTGCGCATTGTAAGCATCTTTGAAAGCAACTCGCTGATAACGACAGAGGTTGTACCTACCAGACAGGGACGCCCGCTGACGCGCATCTCCTCAACTTCCTCAATAACGGCAGCATATTTCTCGCGCGCTGTTTTATAAACGCGGTCGTTCATGTCGTTACGGACAACTGGTTTGTTTGTAGGAATCTCTACTACATCGAGCTTGTAAATGTCCCAAAGCTCTCCGGCCTCTGTGCTCGCCGTACCAGTCATACCCGCTAATTTGTGGTACATTCTGAAGTAATTCTGCAATGTAATCGTAGCGAAAGTCTGAGTTGCAGCCTCTATTTTAACATGCTCTTTGGCTTCTATTGCCTGGTGTAAGCCGTCGCTCCAGCGTCGTCCCTCCATAATACGGCCTGTCTGCTCGTCTACAATCTTCACCTCGCCATCCATAACGACGTATTCATCGTCCTTATTGAACATGGTGTATGCTTTGAGAAGCTGTTGCAATGTGTGCACACGGTCGCTTTGAAGAGCATAATGATTCAGCAGGTCGTCTTTTTTATCGAGACGCTCCTGGTCGCTAAGGCCTTTCTCATTTTCAAGTGATGAGAGTTGCGCTGCAATGTCAGGGAGTACGAATAAGTCTTTATCTTTAACCTGATTTGAGAGCCAATCGGTTCCCTTATCAGTTAAATCTACGCTATTTAATTTCTCATCTACAACGAAATACAATGGTGCAACAGCCTCGGGCATGCGGCGATTGTTGTTCTCCATGTACGTTTCCTCGGTGCGTTGCAAGCCACTTTTAATCCCTTCTTCAGAAAGATATTTGATAAGTGCTTTGTTTTTCGGGAGTGCTTTAAATGAGCGAAACAGGCAAAGGAAGCCATCATCCAGTAGTGATTGGTCTTTTTTAGCCTGCCCTTCAGATATTTTTTGGCGGGCGTCTGCTAAAAGTTCTGTTGCCTGTTTGCGCTGTACCTCATATAAACGCTCTACAAGAGGCTGGTACTCTTCAAACATCTGGTTCTCGCCTTTTGGCACAGGGCCTGATATTATAAGAGGTGTACGTGCATCGTCTATAAGTACAGAGTCGACCTCATCCACAATAGCGAAGTTATGACGACGCTGTACAAGGTCACCCGGTGCGAGGGCCATGTTATCCCTTAGGTAGTCAAAGCCGAACTCATTATTTGTTCCAAAGGTGATGTCGGCCTGGTAAGCTTTGCGTCGTTCTGGCGAATTGGGCTGGTGTTTATCAATGCAATCAACAGAAAGACCGTGAAATTCGTAAAGTGGTCCCATCCATTCCGAGTCACGCTTTGCAAGGTAATCATTAACGGTAACCATGTGAACACCGTTGCCTGTCAACGCATTTAAGAATACAGGAAGCGTTGCAACAAGTGTCTTTCCTTCACCAGTTGCCATCTCTGCAATCTTACCCTGGTGCAAAGCAATACCTCCAAATATCTGAACATCGTAGTGAACCATGTCCCATTTAATAAGGTTGCCACCGGCTGTCCATGAGTTATGGTAGATGGCCTTGTCGCCATCGATGGTAATAAAGTCGTTTTTGGGGTCAGCAGCTAATTGCTTGTCAAAATCGGTTGCTGTAACAATGGTCTCCTCATTTTCAGTAAATCGGCGTGCCGTATCTTTTACAATGCTGTATGCAGTTGGCATTATTTCGTTCAAAGCATTTTCTAATGCTTCGAGCATATCCTTGTCCAGCTTGTCCATTTCGTCAAAAATGGGTTCGCGTTCGTCAATGGGAGTCTCTTCAATTTTATTCTTAAGCTCCTTTATTTTATCTTGATACGGAACAGCGGCATCCTGTACATACTTCTGTATTTCTTTTGTTTTGGCGCGCAATTCATCATTACTCAGCTTCTTAATCTCTGGATAAGCCTCCTTCACTTTTTCTACAAGAGGCTGTATGAGCTTCATATCGCGGCTGGATTTATCGCCGAATATTGACTTTAAGAACTTGTTGAAATTCATATATTTGGATTTATTTATTTTCTAAGTATGCAAAATTACTAAAATAAATCATAAATCGGCATACTTCAATTGCTTTCTTGTTTTAAACCGTATAAATGGTGAAGTATGGGCAATAATGATTTTAAAACAATGGAGTAACGGTGCACGCGTTTGGTGCTCGTATACGGATGGTCCGTGCAATAGTGGGTGTTATTCTATCGGCACTGACGGGTAAAGAAATATGTTCGTGAATAATGTGATTCCCTAAAAAGAATATTGGGAATATGGCATCGCCTAATCGGCTTGTATAATTTTGCTGTGTGTCTTCGTTTATCAGCTTCCAGCCAGGTGTAACCTCAACAATAATATCACCACTTATTAATGGATGGATACCAGCTTTAAGTTTGTTTTGCCTGTCATCATCGGATAAAAGACGTTCAGTAGTGTAAACGTTGGCTACTCCGGCATTTTGGAAAAGGAAATCCTGACTTTTCTTTACGAGATCAGAGAAGGAAATGCGTTTTTGCTCAATAAGACGGCGATCTAAATAAATTTGATTGTTAAAGCACTGGCTTACATACTTGCCGCTACCGTAAATTGCCCCCAAATACATATTGAGCAGGCTGGCAGTGCGGTTAATATAAAAAGTACCCGTGGGTATTCTATATCGTTCCGTATTTGGTTCTGCTTCATCAAAATGCCCCGTTGATGTAACAACGAACATGATATTGCCTGCTCCTGCTTCTTTCTCTATTCCATCAAGCAGTTTCCCGAGCGTTGTATCCAGGCTCCGGTATGAGTCCTTAATATCTTGTGATGTGTATTTAACGGGCCTGTTTTCTGTAACTGCGGCAGACAGTGTGACATATAACAGGTCAGGAATATCGTCTTGTCCTATCTTTGTTTGCTCAACAACCTGCAAGCTAACGTCTAATACCTGGTTATTAAGTTCAGCAGGATTATTCCCGGTTACCGATTTTTCATTTTGTTGATTATATGCTTTCAGCCACTTGGGTTGTGCCGAATGATAATAATTCGAACCTGTCCACCATTTGCCATCCAACCAGAATGCCCCGTCGGCTGCATGCCCGGCGAGCATAATTGCCGCATCTTTGTTTGCGGCAAAAGAATATACAAAGGCCTTCCCTCCGGTAGCAGCCTTTAGTTCATCTGAAATAGTTGAGGTTCTTAATTGTACTGGAGAACTTTGGTATTGTTCGTCGTCTGTAGATAAAACGGGGTGTAACGTCTCCCGATTCAACCATGAATTACCAACAATACCGTTGTAAAACGGAATTGATCCTGTTGCAAGCGATGCTGTCGACGATGATCGGTCTACGGGGTTAAAGGGGTATGTGGCATGATCGTAATAACGACCGTTCTTGATTAATCGTTTAAACCCACGCTCTGAATAGTATCCATAGAAAGCCTCCATATAATCAGTTCGCAACTGATCAATAATAATATTAACAATCAGTCGCGGTACATACTGAAAGGCGTGCACCTCAACAGATGTAATGGCTGCAAGAATGAGAGCAAGATACCTCATTAGTCTATGACTTCTTTAGCAAATAACGATTCATCATACACCTGCTTAACAAAATCAGTGCCAAAATATTCATACCCTCTGCATAACCTTGTAGCGTATTGCCTACAAAGAATAACAGGATACATATCGTCAGGATATTCCAATACCAGTGGAAGCGTTGTTTCACCTCACGGTTTATAACGGAATATACAAAAACAAGCGAAAGAGGGTTTAACAGTAATATTTGCAGGTTAAAACTTACCGTTGGATGCTGTGAAAACACCATAGCCAATAGTATCACACCTGCTATTCCGTCTAAGGTAAGCAAAGTAACATCTATCAACCAAAATGTTTTCAGTCTCCTATATTCCGCAATTTCAGCAAGCAATATTAAAATAAACACACAGTTCCACAACATGGCAGGTGTAATTGTATCCCAAATATTGCGATTGTCGACAACGTTATTTACATTGGCTTTCAACAGAACGGTAGTTGATGAAACCAACGGATGCGATTTCCCTACACTGTCAACGATTGTGGCTTCTTCAAAATCTTTACGCAAAGTATCGGGTAAAAACTGTTGTTGTACGTAGTTAGTCTTTGCGTCGGCCTTTATACCTAACAGTAAATCGTTTCCAAATCGTGCCCACCTGTGGCCGTCATTCCATTGGTGAATCATCGTACGATACGATGATGTTACGTTTGGATTAACCTTGTAATTAACCTTTCCGGCAATGTTGTCAATCAGAATGTTGCGTGCTCTTGTTGTGCAATTGTCGTAAAAGAAGTTGTATCGATAAACCCTGTCGTTCTGATAATTCTGAGCAAGAGCCTGCAAAATGGTTGCCTTTTCTTTATTATTTAATCTTAAAGTCTGCTGAACCACCTGCCTTCCTTGACGTGCATACTCCATCATAAACATGTCAAAAGGCTCAATTCCCATCTCATAATCGGTTAACCCGAAAACGAAACGCAGAATAAAATTCGACTGCCTGAAGTTGAATAAACCATAGTTTATTACAACGTCCTGAGCGTGCGCAGGGTCGAATACCCTGATAGCCGTATGTCCATACAGGCTCCAAACTTCATTCCCCGGCGAACAAGTAAGCAAACTTATTTGAACACTATCCATCTGCTGGCGTTCTGCATCTTCAACTATTTGGGCATGAGAGTTAACAGCTGCAAGGATAAAAACTACAACAAATAATGCTTTTATGATACTGTTTAAGTGTTTCACGATGCAAAAATACCTTATTATTTTGACTTTACATGCGTACATTTCATTTTTTTTCAATACTTTTGCGGGCGATTATTACATAATCAATCAAAACTTATTAAAGAAAATTATACAAGTAATGTTGAGAAAATATATTCTGTCTGCTTGTCTTATCGTTTCAATTTCTCAAAGTGCACTTGCGCAAAGTGGAACAAATTCGCCTTACAGTCAGTTCGGACTGGGCTTACTTTCCGACCATTCAACAGGTTTCAACAGAGGCATGAACGGGTTAGGTATCGCCTTTCATGAGCATAATCAGGTTAATAATCTTAACCCCGCTTCGTACGCATCGATAGATAGCTTAACCTTTATCTTCGATGCAGGAGTGTCTGGACAAATCACGAATTTTAAAGAAAGTGGCAGACGTCTCAATGCGAAGAATTCCGATTTCGAATATATTGTTGGTGCTTTCAGGCTTCGTAAGCATTTGGGTTTAAGTTTTGGTTTGATTCCTTATACCAATATTGGCTATTCCTATTCCATATCGGGCAATGTTGGCGACATTGCCAATACAACATTTACCAATAGTTATTACGGGACAGGAGGCCTGCATCAGGTTTATGGGTATCGGCTGGATGCCGGTTAAAGGGCTTTCTGTTGGTATGAACGGAGGCTATCTCTATGGCGATTATACGCGTACCGTGATGAATAGTTTCAGTAACAGTGCCGCCAATACATTAACAAAGACTTATTCTGCCGACGTCAGAAGCTACCAGTTAAACTTTGGAGCACAGTATGCACTGAAGTTAAGCAAAAAGGATGAGCTTAATATCGGTGCAACATTCAGCCCCGGACATAAGATAGGCGGGAAGCCAAGTCTGAGTATTATTTCAACAAACTCGCAAACTTCAGTTTCTGATACAACCCGGTTTCCGGCAGCAGGGCAGGGCAATATGCAGCTGGAGGTTCCCACTTCTTTGTCAGTTGGTGTTATGTTAAACCATGAAAACTCGCTTAAAATAGGTGCCGACTATCAGCTTCAACGTTGGGAACCCGTCGCAGAACCCGTGTTTACCGTAAATTCAAACGGGCAGGCGAGCTATGCTTTAGCCAGGGGTAATTTCATGAATCGCCATAAAATAACAATAGGCAGCGATTACTGCCCGATGGAATTAAGTCGCCGTTTCTTTAAGCGTATGCACTATCGTGCCGGTATTAGCTATGTTACACCTTATTATAAAATAAATAATGCTGACGGTCCAAAGGAAATTAGTGCGGGCGTTGGCGTTGGAATTCCGATTATGAACAGCTGGAATAACCGTTCGTGGCTGAATATAGGGGCACAATGGGTACACCAGTCAGCAAACCATTATATTACTGAAAATACATTCCGTATCAACATAGGGCTGACGTTTAATGAGCGATGGTTTGCAAAGTGGAAGTTGGAATAACATTCAATGAAAGCTTTAATAAGGATATATTTTTTGTTTTTTCTAAGTTCCCTTGCAGTGTCATGCAAGGAAAGTGTTGAACATACGGCGGGAGCAATTCGCGACCGTGATTCGGTAGCCGTGATGGTAACGCATGGTGTCAACACGTTAATATCCGATTCAGGCATTACCAAATATCGCATCGTTACTGAACGGTGGGAGGTTAACCAAAACAAAAAGCCTTCGCGATGGGTCTTTGACAAGGGGCTGTTTCTTGAACAATTTGACGAAAAATTCCATGTGCAGGCCTATATTCAGTGTGATACTGCCTACTATTACGACCAGCAAAGGTTGTGGGAATTGCGCTCGAGAGTAAGAATTTTAACGAAGAACGGACTGCGCTTTTCATCGGACCAGCTATACTGGGACGAAAACAAGCATGAACTTTACTCAAATACTTTTTCACGTTTGGTTACGCCGGAGCGTACCCTTCAGGGCAGTTATTTCCGCTCTGATGAACGTATGACCCGCTATATTGTCACCAATTCGCGCGGGTCGTTCGACAGTGCCGACTTTGGAGGAAGCCCCGGTCCGTCTCCTGCGCCGTCAGGAACTGCCGACAGCATGATGATAATGCAGCGCAGTCCGGCCCAGCCGTCGCGTAACTAACTGTTGCAAGCTAATATTATTTATTTGTGAATATAGAGTTATCGCAGGTTATAGAGATTGTCATTACAATGGTTCTCAGTGCATTCTTCTCGGGTATGGAGATTGCCTTTGTGTCGAGTAACCGTATGCTTGCCGAAATGGACAAGGATAAGAATCGTAATGGTATTTCGCAAATTCTTATTTCTTACTTCTACCGTCACCCCAACGGCTTTGTGTCTACCATACTTGTTGGCAACAACATTGTGCTGGTTATGTATGGTATTTTGTTTGCAAATATTTTTGACAACACATTGTTTGCCGGGTTCGATGCGGGGGCAAGAGTTACGCTCGATACGGTTTTCTCAACCATTATTATACTTTTTACAGGCGAATTTCTGCCCAAAGTTCTGTTTAAAACCAGCCCTAACCGTCTGCTTACATTGTTTGCACCTCTGGCGGCTGTGTTTTATGTGCTGCTCTGGCCCATCAGTAAGTTCGCATCTTTTTTGTCGCGTTTAATGCTCCGTATTGGCGGAACACGGATAAACGTGGTAAGCGAAGAGGAAGGTTTTACCAAGGTCGACCTCGATTATCTTCTGCAATCGTCTTTGGATAACGCCTCTGCCGACGAATCGATAGGCGACGAAGTGAAAATTTTCCAGAATGCACTCGAATTCCCTGACATAAAGGTTCGCGACTGTATGATACACCGCACGGAAATCAAGGCCGTTGATATGAATACGTGTACGAAGGCCGAACTGTTGCAAACCTTTGTAGAAAGCGGAAACAGTAAAATCATAGTCTACCAGGGCGACATTGACCATATAGTAGGCTATATTCACAGTTCGGAGATGTTCCGCAAGCCCGAGCACTGGCAGGATGGTATTAGAAAGATGCCATTTGTGCCTGAAACCATGACTGCACAAAAGCTCATGCGTATATTTTTACAGCAGAAAAAGAGCCTCGGTGTGGTTGTAGACGAGTTCGGCGGCACCAGCGGACTGGTATCGTTAGAGGATATTGTAGAAGAAATTTTTGGCGATATTCAGGACGAACACGACAGCAGCAGTCTGGTTGCCAAGCGTACTGAAAACGGCGATTATATTCTGTCGGCCAGGATGGAAATTGACAAGGTAAACGAAATGTTCGGCCTTGACCTTCCCGAAAGCGAGGAATATATGACCATTAACGGGCTTATTCTTCACGAATACCGTAGTTTTCCAAAGCCCAATGATGTGATAAAAATCGGCGATTACACGTTTAAGATTCTGAGAACTACGGTTGCAAAAATCGTACTTGTTAAATTAACTGACAACCGAAAGTCGTCAAAGTCATAATGATAACAGCGTAGTGTATCATCCTTTCTGGCGTATTTTCGGGCAAATTGTATCGTATATCTGATACCTTTATCGTGTTATTCTCATTGTTCGACGG
>ERZ772945.1401-NODE-1401-length-16975-cov-5.639539_pt1 | contig 16975 bp, 14 predicted proteins | sample MGYA00511681_ERZ772945 | MGnify/ENA primary metagenome ERZ772945 (study PRJEB29015, sample SAMEA2737943) | human oral metagenome | biome: human oral; feature: human-associated habitat; material: dental | place: China | collected 2143 ...
TGGTGCTGCTTATACGGCGAATATGATTAATCATATAGGTGAAAGTAAATGAAACAATTATTTTTAGATTGCCAAATGGGTATTGCCGGCGATATGCTAACAGCTACATTACTCGGTTTAGTAGATAACTCTGAAAAATGGATAGAACGGCTCAATCAAATAGGTATACCTGATGTTACCTATACACTTATACCAAAAGAAGAAAAAGGCTTAGATGGCTATCGGGTGGCTGTTACCATTAATGGCATAGAAGAGTCTGAACATCATAAAGGTAGTCCCCATGACCAACATAATACTAATAATCACCATCACGATGCTCATCAGGAATATGGTGAGACAGATACGCATGAAGAACATTCAGATCACCATATACATAGCGAACATCACGTGCATGGCCGAGGCTTACAAGGTGTAATGGATATAATTAATAGCTTATCTATTTCCGATACGTGTAAACAGAATGCTATAAACGTATATCAGTTAGTGGCTCAAGCGGAGGCTAAGGTTCATAAATCGACGGTAACGCAAATTCATTTCCATGAGCTGGGCATGCTCGATGCTATTGCAGATATTGTGGCCGTTTGTGTACTCTTAGAGACATTGAAGTTTGATGAGATTATTATCTCACCTATACATGTAGGAACTGGCACGGTTCACTGTGCTCACGGAGAACTGCCTGTGCCAGCACCAGCAACGATGGAGTTGTTATCTGGTATTCCAATGTACGCAGATTATCAAATTAAAGGGGAGTTATGTACACCTACAGGCGCAGCGTTAGCCAAGTATTTTGGCACAGCTTTTAGCCATATGCCAGTTATGACACCAACAAAGGTATCTTATGGATTTGGCACGAAACAATTTGAACGACCGAATTGTATTCGAGCTTTTGTTGAAATAAACAATGATTTAGAAGACACAATCATTGAAATGTCTTGTAATCTCGACGATATGACGCCAGAAGAAATCGGCTATGCAGTAGAACAGTTATTACTTTCACCAGCCTTAGATGTATTTACAACACCGATTATGATGAAAAAACAACGACCTAGTACGATGCTCACCGTTCTTTGTAAAGTAGACGATATCGATACTGTGCGAGACTTAATATTCAAACACACTACGAGCCTTGGTATTCGATACCATCGTTGTGAACGATATATTTTGAGCCGGTCAGCAGGAGACATAGACTGGGAAGGCAATAGAATTGCTTTCAAAACAAGCAGTGGATTTGGTGTGGAGAGACATAAATATGAATATGATTCACTAGCTGCCATTGCTAAGCAGAATGATATGAGTTTGTTAGACCTTAAACGACAATTGCGTAAGAAGGAGGATTGATTTGTCGTAGCGGGTTATTTATAGTTTGTTAGTGTTAAGTTAAGGAGTGATTCCCATGAAAACATTTAATGTACCCTATGCAAAAGGATTTGTAGATATCAATATTCCTGATGGTGTATCTGTTGTGGTGAAAGCGTAATTAAATAAATATTATACTGAAAGGTGTACTGCTTAGAGGTAGTACACCTTTTTTGCTAAATCTTCTATTGACTTTCGAAAAAAAAACATAATAATATATAAAATGTAAGTTTGTATTTTATTTAGATAGGAAATATATGATTAAGCGAGCGGTACTTTTATATCTAGGGCTAGCATGTGTGATACCCTTACAGGGACATGGTGCTAATCCTATAGACACACAAGAACAACTAGATAGAGCAAGAGCTAGTCAAGAAGCGAGAGAGGCACGATTAGGAGAAGAACGGATACAATGGCAACATATATCATCTAATACAGACGGTAAGACACCAAGACCTGCATCAGGACCTATGAGTGTTTCACCGTCTTTTTATATTACGCAGATACGGGTAGCTGAAGAAGGCGGAGACTCGAATACTTCGAGTGACAATTCAGCACCATATAGTACGAGATTGATTAAGGGACCTTTATATTATCAATCAAAAGGTCAGGAGATACTACTTGATGTTCCCCAAACATTCTCGTTTCTGAAAAAAGAAATAAAACCTTATATTAACCGTAAGTTATCGATTGAGGATATTAATGGGTTATCTACTCAATTAAATAATTCATTACTATCGCATGGTTTTGTTACATCTAAAGTGGGAATTCCACAACAATCCCTTGCGACGGGACAATTACAGTTTAATTTACAAATTGGACGGATAGAAGCCGTTACGTATCGGCCAGATTTACCCCATTTACCTTGGCATAATGCATTTCCATTACGAGAAGGGGATATATTAAATATTCGAGATATTGAGCAAGGCTTAGAGCAAATACGCAGAATTGGATCTCAGTCAGTAGCTGTTGAGTTAGAAGCTGGGTCAAAACCGTTATATTCTACTATTATATTGCAAACGTCTAAAAAGCCTCCGATTCATGGTATGGTGTCTATTGATGATTCTGGATTAAAAGATACTGGAAAACTGCAGTGGACGACTTCTATAGGTATTGATCGATTATTCAATGCTAATGATACCTTTCAAGTGAGTTTAAACCAGGATGGAGCTCGAGATGGCGAAGTCAAAGGTACTAAAAACCATAGCATTTCTTACTCGATTCCACGGGGTAAGGATACATTTTCTGTTTCATATAGTAATATGAAATACCATCAAACGGTACATACTATGGCCAATCCATTTATTAGTTCTAGTCGAGCTAAAACATTTAGAGGCACATGGAATCATGTATTTCATCGCAGTCGAACAACAAAACGGAGTTGGGATATAACGATAGCTAAACGTAATTCCAAGAATTATATTAATGATGTAGAAATCGAAGTACAGAGAGCGAATACAGCCTCATTGGAATTTGGCCTTTCAGAACGACGGTATCGTAAACAAAATACTATATTTTCACGTGTCGCTATAAAAAAAGGTGTTGGTTGGTTTGGGTCACAACCTGATTATGGCTATGGTGCACCAACAACGCGTTATACACAACTATTATTAGATGTAGATTATCAAATGCCGCGTACATGGGGGCATCGCCCTGCAAGTATAACAACATCCCTTCTTGGGCAATGGACATTAGGTGGCAAGCAATTATATTCACGAGATATGATTAGTCTCGGCAATCGATATACCGTGCAAGGCTTTGATGGTGAGCATACGTTGATGGCTGAGAGTGGTTGGTATATGCGAAATGAAATAGCTAGTTATATACCAAAATGGAAATCAAGTATATATGCCAATATAGATTTTGGTGCCGTATATGGCCCGAGTACCGATGTATTGACAGGTCGGTTTATTGCCGGTACAGCCATTGGTATGAGAGGCCAATTTAAGTCTGGATTATTTTATGATGCCTTTGTTGGTATGCCTTTATATAAACCGGAAGGTTATAAAACAAATCATATAGCAGCAGGATTCCAAGCGGGATTTAGATTTTAGTAAACTGCTGTCATATCTCATATATATATATAGTTTAGGATAGAATTTATGAAACAAAAACGATTACAATATAAAATTGCCGTTTGGCTTACAATGGGCCTCATGGTTGTGGATCCTTTGGTAGTTCCTTTAGCGTATGCAGAAAATCCTATAGAGGTAGACCATAATGCGCCTCAACATCGACAAGCACAAGTAGGACAAACGGCAAATGGTATTACATTAGTCAATATTACAGGACCTACGGCTGGTGGTGTATCTCGCAATGATTATACAAATTTTAATGTGCCACAACATGGTGTGATTTTAAATAATTCATATCAAATGGCGAATACGAGTTTAGCTGGGTATGTGCCAGGTAATGCTAATATGATGCGTGGCTCTGCTTCGGTTATTGTTAATGAGGTCACATCTCATAATCCTACTAACATGAATGGCTTTATTGAGGTGGCTGGACGTAAAGCATCAGTTGTTGTAGCTAATCCTAATGGAATCACTGTAGATGGTGGCGGTTTTATAAATACTGACCATGCTGTATTAACGACTGGTAAGCCTGAATATGACTCTAATGGAAATCTTAATACCTATCGAGTAGAACAAGGCTCTATTGCTATTAATGGAAAGGGCCTTAATGCGAAAGAATCTAACTCCTTACAAATTTTGACAGAAGCAGCTCAAGTAAATGCAGGTGTATGGGCTAATGCAGTAGAGACTCGTACAGGTAAAAATCTAGTAGACGCTAAGTCTTTAGAATCTAAGGCATTAGGTTCCTCTAAGCAAATTGGTTTAGATGTATCTGCTATTGGTGGTATGTATGCTAACTCTATTACCATGAAAGGAACCAATGATGGGCTTGGTGTTAATGTTAAAGGTACATTAAGTTCTGTTCATGCGACTACTATTAGTGCGGATGGTATGATTCAAGTGGATGGCGGAATAACAAGTAATGGTCAGACGTCTATTTCAGGTCATGCCATTTCAGTTGGACAAGATGGTGTTGTGCAAGGTGACAATGGCGTATCTATTGAAAGTCAATCGTCTATGACTAATCATGGTTTGGTAAACTCCAATGGTACAACAGATATTCGTGCAACATCGGTAGATAATGCTGAAAATGGCCGTATATATGGCAATACGGTGTCTATTAAAGCGGATACTGTATCTAATCATACGGATGCAACTATTGAAGCAAGATATAAAAGTGCTGCAGATGTTTTGACACAAGCTAAAGAGGAACTTGATAAAGAGTGGAATGCAGATATAACGGCTTATAAGACTCAAGAAGAGTTGCAAGCACATCGTAATCGTATTCAAGAGCTAACTAAGACTTATGATAAGGCGCAAGAAGCAATGACTAAAGTACAAAAGGAATTAGATAGTCATAAATCTGGTACAATGGCGAGCCGTGACCGTATGGATATACAAGCTAATGAAATCCATAATAATGGGAATGCTTTATTGTATAGTGGAAATACGATGAATCTAACAGGATCTCATGTCATTGAAAATAAGGGCGCTACCATTCAATCAGGTGGTGAGATGACTCTAACAACGTCTAATCTTGTTAATGATAATGCAAGCTTTGGCATGAAGCGTGTTTCAGATAGTATTACAAAGCATGGGGATAAACTTAAAGTTGATGATAAAAATCATCCAGAAGAAAATCAAATTTTTGATATCTCTGAATTTCCTGGCTATACAGGAAAAGGTGGCTATGGTGTGGCTCATAAAGTACCAGTGAAACAAGCTGATGGTACGATTAAAATGGTAGACAAGGGCGTTCCACCTGTAAAAAACTTTACATTGATTCGAAGTGAAGTGGAGCATACCCATACAGAAGTTACGAATAATCAACCAGGGGTTATTTCTGCTGGTGGCGATATAGTTATCAATGGTGCTTCATCTAATATAAATAGCAAATTTGCATCTGCTGGACAAGTTATATTTAATGGAGCACATGAGACTGTCAGTGACAAAACCAGTGATAAGGTGTTCAAAACAGGCACAACACAAGTTAGTGAAGCGAAAAGAGTTCATAAAGGCCATGGATTTGGACATAAATGGCGCCGATATTGGGATCCAGAAGTATTTATGACGCCTTCCATAGAAGAGCAAAATATACAACCAATTGGTACAATACAGGAACATGCTGAGGATACCATCGCTGAGGCTAATAAGCGTAAAGTAAATGATAGTCTTGATCCGTTTGGCACAGGTAATCAAGGAAAGTCTAGTATTGGGAATGTAACGATTGAAGGATTGAAATTACCAACACAGGCAATTTATATTATTCATCCAGATATAACAGTGAATGCATTAATTGAAACCGATAGTGCTTTTATAAATCGTAAGAAATTTGTATCGTCTGAATATATGTTAAATGCGTTGGCAAATGACCCAGAGCGAAGGATGAAGCGCCTAGGTGATGGCTTCTATGAACAAGGTCTGATTAATTCACAAATTCTATCTGCTACTGGTAAACCCTATTTAGAAGGCTATACAGATAACGAAAGCGAATATAAAGCATTACTCGAAGCTGGTATTTCATATGGTAAAAAATATAAGTTGACGCCTGGCATTACCTTATCAGAAGAACAAATGAAAGCCATTACAACAGATATGGTATGGCTTGAAACAAAAAATGTTGTTGTAAATGGACAACCTCAACAAGTATTGTATCCTAAGGTGTATTTAGCTAAACAATCGGCTAAGCAAATTGATGCTATGGGCGCTGTTGTGAGTGGTAAATCTATTATAGTTAATACGGATAGTACATTTAAGAATAGTGGTAATATGATGGCTGATTCTATTGTAGTACAGGCAAATACGGTGGATAATACGGGTCGTTTTAATGCGAATACTGTAGCTATTGGTGCTACGGATTCTATTCGAAATACTGGTGCTATTCATGGTAATGATAGTGTTATATTACGTGCTAATAATGACATAAACGTTGAGGCTGAAACACATCAATTAGCTAATCAAGATGTACTTATGCAACAAGGGCGTATTGGCGTATCAAATCCTAAAGGAACCATAGACATTCATAGCAATAAGGATGTACATCTAACTGGTGCTATTATTACAGGTAGAGATGAGGGTAATATCTCTATTACTAGTGCCAATACGGTTAATGTGGATACTAAAAAATTAAGTGCCAAGAAAGATATGACATTAAATGCTGCAAATTATCTACGAACAGATAGAGGTACTGAAATTGGTACACAAGTTCTAGGTGATGGCAATGTAACCGTAGCCGCCAAGAATGATGTCAATATTCGTCAAGGTGTAATAAACAGTGAGCATGGTGTAACAACTATAGCTGCTGGTAATGATGTGAATATTGAAAATGGGAATACCTATAGCCGTGATCAATATGGACTACAGTACAAGGAAAAAGGGCTATTATCTCGTACAGTTAATACGATTCGTAAAGATTACGAGCATACAGGTGTGACAGCATCCACTATTGGTGGCAATACAATTCAAGTAGGAGCTAACCACGATGTAAATGTAACCGGGGCTAATGTGTTAGGCACAGGTGACGTAGCTATTAGTGCTGGTAATAAGGTTCGTACTAATTCTGCAGAAGATAGCAGTCGCAATGATATATATCAGCATAGTAAGAAAAAAGGTCTTATGGGGGCTGGCTTGGGATTTACTATCGGTAGTAAACAGATTAAAGATACAGAAGCAGGATCTTATACAACAAATGTAAATACATTAATTGGTTCTGTTGATGGTACTATTGCTATTAATGCTAATAATGATGCCCATATTACAAGTACGGATATAGTTGGTAAACATGGTATAACGGTAAGTGCAGCAGATATTACGCTTGATGGTAATCATGATGTAGCTATGTTAAAGCAAGTACATGAAGAAAAACAGTCTGGCTTGACTGTAAGCTTAGGTGGTTCCATTGCATCTGCATTAAATACCGCACATGGTTTACAACGCAAAGCAAGCAGTCGAAATGATAAACGATTAGCAACTCTTGAAAATATAGAAGCGGGAAAAGAACTCAAAAAAGGCTATGAGCAGATTAAAGAGTATCAAGAATTTACACCTGAATTTGTAAAACGAAGAGCGGAAAGCTTAATTGAATCGAGCAAAATTAAGAAAAATTATGTTGCTCAAATTGATAAAGAATTAAAAAAACCAAATTTGTCTAATAAAGACATACGCAGATTAGAAAAAGATAGAAATCGTTTGGCACAGGAAGCCAATCAAGAGCATGCTGAAGGTACGAACGATTTACAAGATATTAATTCGAAAGATCAAAAACAATATAACGCCAAGAAGAGAGCGAAGAAAGATGGGTTAGCGAATATTCATGTGAGTATAGGTTCTAGCAAAAGTCGTAGTGAAACAACTCTTAACAGTCGTAACTATGCCGGTGGGCAACTAGTATCTGATGATAGTATTACGTTGGTAGCTAAACCTAATATGCAAGATAAAGGTAATGTTGTTGCTGTAAGTGAAACTATTCGTGGTAAGACTGTTGCATTAGAGGCGAGTAACGATATTTCTTTATTAGCAGCTACAAATACATCTGAAAAACAGGTTGCTTATGATAGTAAAGGATGGTCAATAGGTGCTAATCTTAGTGTTAATGGTGGAGGATTACTTGGGTTAGATGCGAATTATAACCAAGGTATGGAACGTGGTAATACATTTACAACAACACATACTGGCACAGTAATACAAGCTGATCAGGTAAATTTACATTCTGGTAAGGATACTACCATTGCTGGTTCTAAAGTTTATGGCGATTCAGTTACTGCTGAGATTGGTGGTAACTTAGCGATAAAAAGTTTACAAGATATAGAAACATATCGTGGAAAATCTAAGAATGTCGGTTTTAGTGTCTCCACAAATGGGCTACAATTGGGTAGTGTATCTGCTGAATATACAAATGGAACAATGAAAAGTGATTATGCTAGTGTTGCTGACCAAGCTGGCATATATGCTGGCACAGGTGGCTTTGCGATTCAATCTAAAGGGAATACAACGTTAGAAGGAGCCGTCATTGGGAGCAAGGCAACAGCAGATAAAAATTCATTAGTGACAGATTCTTTAACGATTAAAGATATTAAGAATAAAGCTGAGTATACATCTAGCAATACAGGATTAAGTTACACATCTGTATCAGGATTTAAAAATTTAAGTCAAGCTGGTAAGGATGCTTTATATAATTCATTGGGTTTATTACCTAAATTATTACCAGATTCAAGTAAATCTTCTGAAAGTACTACAAAGTCTGCTATTGCTAATGGTACAATAAAGGCACAGTCTTCTAATATTGATATTGATAAAATCTCACGTGATACGGAATCTAGTCTAAATAAACTAGATACGATTTTTGATAAGAAAAAAGTAGAAGAACGTCAAGAATTGGCTCGGCTATTTGCAAAAGATGCATTTGAACAACTTCATTATTGGGAGCCTAAAACAAAAGAAGGAAAAGTAGCCAAAGCCTTAGCTCATGGAGTGGTTGCTGAAACATCTGCACGAATAGCAGGAAATCCTGTAGGTAGTGGTTTCTATGCTGGTGTAACGAATGAAGCATTAATTAGTGAAATTCAGAAAATCTCTAAGACAAATCCTGCTGTAGCACAATGGTTGAGTGCGTCTCTTGGCGCTGTGGTTAATGGCGCTTTAGATAAGCCTGTGGTTACTGGAGCGATGGAGTCACAAAATAGTACTAAATATAATGCATATGGAAGAATGAAACAACCTCGGGAGCTAGATTATACTGAGTCCTATGATTTTATTGATTTATATGGGAATACATGGAGACGAAGATGCAGTGGTGATTCTCGTATAAATCCTGAAAATATAAGACCACTTGCAGTTGTGCAAACAGCCGAAGAAGGCCATCAATTAGAAGGACAAGAGGTATGGATAAATGGGGATGGAAGCTGGACGAATATTAATGAATCAATGGGACTAGTAAATCTATCATTTACAAATAGCAATCCTTTTAGATGGGAACCTTCGTCAGATGGAGAGCGTGCTGAAAAATTTTTACAAGTAGCTAATGCTAATAGTTATGAGCCTTATGTAGTTGACACATGGCGTGATAGAAACACTAATATGGCATACAACCAGTATTCTGATGGATCTGTAGTTCCTTTAGGTAAGACATGGGGCCAAGTATTAGAAGAACAAGGTTATCCTACGAGGTTAGGTAGTGATGGTGCTTTTTATACCGGAAGTAGTGCTACTGGATGGTATTATAATCCTAATCCATCTGAAAGCTCTAGGCATAGAATTGTGTGGCAAGGTTATCAGGCTGATGATGGGCAATATTATAATTTGCTTGCTGATGGTAGTAAAGTATTAACTGGCGAATATAAAGGTAATTATAATGCTAAAGCTGGTCAAGCAATTGAATTTAATGGAGAAACGGGGAAATTTTATAGTGGTGGTTTCCCAGTATATCCAGATGGTGATAAAGATTTAATACGTTTAACTAGTTGGGTTGAATTTAAGGCCGATTTAAATTATGCCGGAGAAACTGGTATGTTAATCGCTGGGGGGAATTCGCTTGGACGGGGAGTATTGCCTAGAGGTGTCAAAGCTGGAAATTCTAGACAGAATTCGGGTAATGTTGTTAGATACGCACGAGAATATCCTAAAACAGAGAAGGGGTATTATGGAACATCTAGTAAAAATAGTAGTCAATCTTCTATTAGAGAGATTCCTGGTGGCGAAAAAGAGGCTAGAAGATTTTTTGAAACTATTAGTAAGGGTGGTAAAATTAAGCCGACTAATAATCCGGATAACATAATGAAAGAGATGCCAGATGGCCGAATAATACAATTTAGGCCTAAGTCTAAATCTGGAGATGCAGCAGTAGATATTTCTAAATCAGAAGAGGGACCGAGACAAAAAATTCATTTTCCTGAATAATTTTCTATAGGAGATAAAAATTTATGAAGAGTTTAATTAATGTCAAATATCTAAAGAATATATATAATACTATAGGTAAAAATGTAAATAATGTATTTGTACTCAGAGATAAGTCTTTTAATGAAAGTGAAATAGAATATATATCGGATGGCTGTATATATTTACAATTTGATAATCAAATTATTAAATTTACAAATCAGTCTATTGAAGGTCCTGATTTAGATGACTATCCCAATTTAGGTTTTGAGGTATATGAGAATTTAAATGATAATAATTTATTAAGTAAATTTTCTTTATATGCGTTAAATATAACTGGAATTATAAATGATATTAAGATTGTAAATGATGAATTTTCGTCGTGGTGGAATAATGATATTATTTGTGTTGATATAGCTTTGAAGTTTGATATATCTGGTGCCATTTATTATCTAATCTTATGGGATTCAATTCCTGATACAATAAGTTGGGTTGATAGTAGCAATATTACTTCTGAAAATAGTTATAAACTTCGAGATAGAATTAGTGATTTTTGGACTGGTAAATCTCCTGATTTTAAGTATTTTTATAGGAAAGAACTCTCTATATGCGATAGATTGAATAGTCTGTAATATAAGAAACAAATATAAGTTTGTAAAACATCTCGATTTTATAGCTAGACTTATTTATTCATGGAAAAGGAAGTAAATGAATGTATATAAACAGAAACATAACTTCATAAGATTGATCAGATATAGGTTATGGTGTTCTTTATTTATGATAGTTGCATGGACATTAAATGCAATAGATGCTATACCTATTGAGGGTATTGTTGCGATTCCAGAGGCAACACTAGTATGTACTATTATAATAATAATACTTATGTGGCCTCTCATTCGTCATAGAAAACTTTTTGTTTTAATATATCGAAAATATATCAACAAAGGACACTCTACATTTTATTTCTGTTTATGGTTCTTAGTAGGGTGGATAGATAAAATTGTGAAAGAAGATGAACTCAATAGTTCTGCTTTTAGACTTTCATTTGAATCCTATTCACTATATGACTATATATGGTTAGTAATTTATATTCTATTCTTGATGTGGATTATCTTCTATGCGGATATGAGCAATTGGCAACGTTTAATAAGTTCTGGTAGTGTGATTCTTTGGATTCTTAAATCCTTATATGTAAAGTAACCGCATTAACAGCAACACTTTTGGTTCTATAACCCAACGATTCCTCAAATTAAAGAAAATCATGAAAGATTTGAAACTGAGAATGGTAAATTACAAGCTGATATTACTGATGTAAGTGTCGAAGCAGTATCAACTGGAGTAAAAGATATAATAAGGGATAATGAAAATAATAATAAGAATAATAATGATAGGTGAGGGAATAATTAAATGAGTGATTTATTGTTATATTTTTTTATGGGATTGTTATTTTATCAATTAATAAAGTCTTATAGGAATAAATGGAAAGATGCTTTTTTGATTATTATTATATTGCTTATCTTCGGGATTCCTGGAATTATAGTAAGTAAATTATACGAATATGGTTATATTCCATTTAAGCTATGTTTTTATATATCGTCAGTTATCCTAGTTCTTATGCATATATCTTTTCTATGTCTTTTCATATATTTATATAAAACGGCAGAAACTCCTGAAAGACGTCGAGAAATTTTAAAAGGTGGACTACTTTATCTTAGTGGTATTGGAATAATGGCTGGTGGATTAGCTTTTGTATTCTTATTTTAGATGCTGAAAAACATATTATCAATGCTTTTGCGGGTGATATAGAACAGGCTTATGAAACAGGCCGTGATTTTCCTGACGACGTATCTATTGTGGTGAAAACGTAATTTACAATAACATATTGAACTCTTAGATCGTATCGCTAAGGGTGAATAAAATGAACCACCTATTAAAGATGACTGGTAATCTTTGGTAGGTGGTTTAAAATTTATTAATATTCTTATATAATGTGATATAAATATAAGATTAATAAATTACAAACTTTACTAGATTAAGAGAGAAGGGAATATGAGCTATATACAGGATGAGTATTATATTTTAAAGCAAAATTTGATAATACTTAAGCATAATATTCGTTTAAATAAAATTGAATATACTATAGCTTTATTATTATTTATATTTTATACGTTATATATAATGGGCTATTTATTAGCAGCCTTTAGCGAAGGAATAATTAGATTAGAGTTTCACAGTTTTGATTTATTTATGCTAAGTGATTTAAGAATTACTGAACCTGTATATATTATATTAGCAATTTTACAGTTGCTTATTTGCACTACAGGAATGTCAAGATTAATACAGTATCGTTTTAATGATAGTGATTTACATACAGGTGGAAAACTTGTTAGTTATGGCTTTGCTTTTGCTTTAATATTCTTTGGCGGAATATATATTTATCGTGTTTTTAGTACAGGTTTAAATTCGGTTACATTTGAATTTTCTCTTTACTTTTGGATGTCAATACGAATCATGTTACTTGCTTTTTTGTTTATTTTACTTAAGCACATTCCAAGGGACTTAAAATATGGTTCAGCTAGTTATAGTGCTTTAGTAAGGAATCAGAAGATAATCTATCACGATTTTATCGAATATAGAAAATCAGATGAATCAATCATTGAATATATAGGTTTAAATCACATTTTTAAGGTGATGAAAAAACATTTATTACCGATATGTTGCATATCAAAGGCAGGCAAAGTCGATCACAGATTATATGCTGTAATATTATATTTATCATAACTGTTGCTCTGTTAAATCAAATTATAAGTACCATGATTCAAAGTCAATTTGTATCTCATATGTGGCACGATTATATAGCATATATTTTTTATTACTGGTTACTGTTGGCTAACATAGGTATGATTATTAGAAGATTACATGACTCTGGTGCAAGTGCGTTATGGCTATTGGGGTTATGGATACCATATGTAAACATATATGTTTTATATTTAATTCTTTTTAAGCCTTCTATTATAGGTATTGAGAATGTTTAAATTTCGATTTGAATGCATAAAGTATTGTTGATTAAAAATATAAAATAGAGTTGAATTGTAATCTTATAGGTATCGATATAAAGATATATTAGGTGTAGTCTGTAACAATAACTAAGATTTTAGAGGGAACTATGAAGGAGAATATTGCTTTATTATTAGCTATTTTATATCTAATCTATAGATTTAAGACATATAAAAAAACAAATAAAATAATAGAAGACAGAATAGAAAATGTTCATAAGCCATTTTTTAAACGAATACAGGATGTTTTGCAGTGCTCTAAAGAAGATGCGGAGAAGGTAGGTTTAGCATTAGATAAATATTTTGTACCTTTAGAAAGTGAATTCTATAAGATTGATGATAATACTTACTCATTTGTTAATGTAGGAGGTCTTAAAGGGACTTTCTCAATAAATCAAAACTATGATTTATTGGCATTAGAGTATAATGGTGTAAATTTATTAGCTTTACATTAAAATAGTAATAAAAGTGTTCTTAAATAGACCGATATACTTAGTATTCAATCAGATGAATTACTTATATATAGCATGATTGGACTCTTATTTTATTTCTTTTAGTAAATTTATTTTTTTATATAAGGAAATTATTAAAATGGCTATTATAAAAAAATTCTTTTTCTATGGATTTGCATTATTTGCATTAACATCCATTATATATGGAATGGCTTATGATTTTATGATTGGTGCTGAGATTCACTATGATTTTTATGGTGCAGGTTTTGTTGCTTGGCTAGTATTTTTTGGTATATTGAAAGAAATTTTTGGATTGTGAGAAAGCTCTTAAATTTAATAAGTTATAATCTACTTAGTTGAAAATCAGATATGATGATTTAGGTGACTATGTATACTTGTTAGAATTCGGATTAATTTTTTTAGTGTAAAAAGCGTCAGATAAAATAGATGATAAGTGAAGAGATACAACTTATAAAACAAAATATATATGATTTACTCCATAATACACGAATAAGTAAGAAGGCCTACCTTATTATATTGATTGGTTTATTCTTTACTTATTTTGTTGGTAATGCAATTATAAACACTTTGTCTATCCAATTAATAGAGATGTATTATTTACGTTATATCTTTAAACTAATGGGTGTATGTTTAGTTATAGAGTTAAGCAGACGTAGATTACATGATTTTGGATTATCAGGAAAATGGCTATACTTATGGTTAATAATAAGTTGGAGTATATATGGATATTATATGTATGATCTATTTGTACTTGGTGGTTTAAATATAGTGTTTTTTGAAAAAATCTTGCTAAGAGAAGTAGGTATTATATTTATACCAACAATGTTTTTATACTTACTCCCAAGTAATCATAGTAATAATCGATATGGGAATAGTAGTGTTCAATTGATTTCATCAACGAAATCTGTTGGTTATTTAAATAACAAGATAACTCTAGAGAATAAAAATGGATTATTAGAGTATATGAGTGATATTTATATACATCAGTCGTTTTGTCTTAAAGGCAGAGCTAAAAGAGTAGAGGCTTATTTTGGTATAGGATCATTTGGTATGATTATTAGCTTAATCGTAAATCTTATCTCAATACTTTTTATGATTAAGGATGAGACAGGAATAAAAATACTAGAACCTATATCAATAGGTATATTTTATATCCTGTATTTTTATATAATTTTATCAATTTTGACATTATGTATTCGTAGATTACACGATAGTTTATATAGTGGCCTTTGGGTCATATCATTATTGGTACCGTATTTAAATATTTTTATTATATACAGAATATTTGTAAAAAGTAGTTGGGATATAAATAGTTTAAGGGATATAAGCTAATTGTTATTGCTCATTTGTATATGATATTTGCTGAAAGTAATGCATAAAAATATCCAGATCAATGAAACGCTTAAACGACAAGGAGATAACAATAAATGAAATTAATATATTATGTTTCTACTACATTCTTGTTTTTACTCTTTGCCTATAGTGTAATTCAATATATACGAAGATCTAATAAAGATAAAAATGAATTATATAGCCTGATTAGTTTGGGTATATTTTTATTTGTATTTTTTACGGACTTCAATTTCTTAGATTTTATAAATAAACAATTTAAATATCTAATTGAGTTTTTGCTATTATCATTTAGTGCTTATCTGTTTTCACTAATATTTAAAAATAGTGATAATAACTGGATTTATTATTTATTTTCTTTATTTACTGTATTGTTATTTTTTATGGCTATTTTATTTGTCCTGTAATAAAGAGCTATTGAATCGGTATTATATTATTAAGAAATAGAGTAAAAATTATGATTAATCATATAAATAAAAAGAGTTTAGATATACTTGCAAGTACAATTAATCAACATGTGGATAATATTTTTTCTCAAAAACTATTTGGATTTACTCCAGATAGAAGTCAAAAAAAATTAGATGATAATAATGATGTCGTGATATATATACAAATTCAGGATTCATATATTGAGATTGTTAATGACTATATAGAAACTGAAGATTATGATGAATATCCTAATTTTGAAATAAAACGTTGTATTAGAATGAGTGAAGATACGGATTACCATCAAATAGTATCAAATAATATTCATGGAATCATAGAACAGATTAGTATTGTTAATGATGAATTTACTACATTTTATTCAGATGAAATAAATAGTATTGATATAGCAATAAAAATTACTATTTCTGGTCATGATTACTATATTATTGCTTGGGATGCCATTCAAGGCAATTTAAGTTTTATTGATAAAAGTATAATTTGTAAGGAAGACTTTTGGGTTATTAGAAGTCAGATATCTAAATTTTGGACAAATAAAGATATAGATTTAAGATACTTTTATAGAAATGAAATACCTATTACGGATAGAATAAATAAATGAATGAATATATATAAAATAAAGTATAATCTTTTAAAATTAGTTAGATTTCGATTGTTGGGTATTATAATATCCACATTATGCTGGTGGTCAAGTGTACTAAAAGCGTTGCCAGTGGATGGCTTATATGCTTTATGGGGCGGATTTGTAGTCTCATCTATTACTAATTTGATTATTGGATGGCCAATTATTCGTCGCAGAAAACTTCTTAAACTTATTTACCGAAGATATATACATGAAGGAAACTCTCTAATTTCCTTTTGGATATGGTTTGTGATTGGATGGGTGGATAGAATTATAAAGATAGATAATAAGAAATATACTTTATTCAGATTTTCTTTTAATTCTTATACATTTTATGATTATATTTGGTTGGCTATCTATATCATATTACTCCTCTGGGTTGTATTATATGCTGATATGAATAATTGGGAACGGTTAGTCGCTGCAGGTTGTATAGTTCTGTGGATTCTCAAATCCTTATATGTAAAGTAACCGCATTAACAGCAACACTTTTTGTTCTATACCCCAACGATTCTTCAAATTAAAGAAAATCATGAAAGATTTGAAGCTTAGAATGGTAAATTATAAGCTGAGAGTACTGATGTAAGTGTCGAAGCAGTATCAACTGGAGTAAAAGATATAATAAAGGATAATGAAAATAATAAGAAGAATAATAATGATAGGTGAGGGAATAGTTAAATGAGTGATTTATTGTTATATTTTTTTATGGGATTGTTATTTTATCAATTA
>ERZ772945.1402-NODE-1402-length-16967-cov-8.411838_pt1 | contig 16967 bp, 10 predicted proteins | sample MGYA00511681_ERZ772945 | MGnify/ENA primary metagenome ERZ772945 (study PRJEB29015, sample SAMEA2737943) | human oral metagenome | biome: human oral; feature: human-associated habitat; material: dental | place: China | collected 2143 ...
CACTTGCCAACCCTGCGCTATCGAAAGTATAACCCCGATGGGGTATGGGCACACCGCGTGGTTTGGAGCTATCGAATGTACAATGGGTAATAGCACACCGTCACTGAGAAGTTTGATTTGTGATGGTGGCGCATCAAATGGGAAGTGCTTTATTTGGTTATATCGCCATTCTTATTTATCTTTGCTGCGAAATTAAAGAGGAAAGGGTATGGAAACAATTAGTTTACAAGAGTTCAGCGCCAACCCGAAAAGCTATTTGGACAAGGTGGCAAAGGGTTTGGAATTGTTGATTATGCGCAAGGGCGAGGCTTTTAAGCTGACGAAGGTTTCGGATGGTGCTGCGTTGCCGGATGAAGAAGACTTTTATGGGCAGATAGACAAGGCGCTTGCGGATGTGGAAGCGGGTCGAACCTATAAGATGGATGCTGACGAGACGCTGACTGATTTTTTAAAACGCGTTGAAGGCACGCAACATGTTTGAAATTGAATTCTCTGAAATAGCTTTGGTTGGGCTGGCTAAGTTGAGGAAATCCGAACCGGCGAGCTTTAAAAAGGTAGAGAAATTGTTGGAGGAGTTGCGCCAACATCCTATGACGGGCACGGGGCATCCTGAACCTTTGAAAGGGATGAGCGCTTCGGTTTGGTCGCGGCGGATTAGCAATAAGCATCGTTTGGTTTATGAGATTGTCGATAGTTGTGTGAAAGTGATCATCTTAACCGCCTATGGACATTATGCAGACAAGTGATGCAAGTGGGTGTGCCCCTTGAGGAGGGCGAGAACGATTCTTTGCATCAATGATTTTGAAATAGCATTTGGGGCGGATGTGCGCAGTGCATGTCCGCCCCAAATGTGTTATTTTTTGAAGAACCGGTTGGCGCGTTGGATGGCGTCATTGAATTGGCGTGGGTTGATGTGGAAGTGGGGAATGGGATTGAGGTGGCTGTCGGTGACATCCATGGTGCCATCGGGTTGCTTCGTGATGATGGTGTCGCCGCCGATGATGAAACCGTAGTTGAGGTCGGAACCCACCATGTGCCAGCGGCGTGGTTGCGGGTCGGTGAGCAAATGGCCCACGCTGTAGTCGCCGATGGGGTTGGTAACGCCGAGCGCATCGTGCATCAGTGTGGGGATGATGTCGTAGTGGGTGGTGCGGTAATGGAACTTCTGCGGCTTTGTGTTGGGTGCTTTGTAGAGCAGCGGCACGCCAATCTGCCACGGCGAGAAATTGCCGTTGTGGCCCCAAAAGTTCTTTTTGTTTTCGTTGAACTCCTGTGCGTGGTCGCCCGAAACCACGATGATGGTGTTGTCGTAGAGGCCTTCTTGTTTGAGTTGCGCAATGACTTCGCCAATCATCCGGTCAATCTGCCAGCAGCAATTACGATAGAGGTTGAAGAAGGGTGTGGGGTCGGTGTCGTTGCTGAGTCGTGTGTAGTCGGCGTAATCCCACGAAGGCGTGAACTTCTTGGGCAGCTTTTTGGGATATTCAAAGCTGTGGGCAAGGTCGTAGAACAGGAAGGCAAAGAACGGCGCTTGCCGCTTGAGTGTCGGCAACTCACGGATGAAGTCGGTGGTGATGCGGCGGTCGCGGTCGTAGGTTGTGGCGCCCGGTGTGCTGATTTGCAGGTGGGGAACGCGTTGGAATATCGCGTTGGCAAAGGGCGGATCGACGAGCGTTGCGCTGCCATGGATGCGCAGTTGATAGCCTTCGGCCAGCAGTTCATCGATGAAAACCGGGCTGACATGGCTCGGTACAAAGCTCTCCCAATAGTGGCCGGGCACGCTGAAGAAGAGGCCGAAGATAGAGGTGCGCGTGCCATTGCTGCAGCTGAAATGGTTGTCATACCATTGACTTTCGGTGGCGAAGCGATAGACATGGGGCATCGTTTCGGGCGTCAGCGTGCGCTTGTTCCACGAGTCGATGAAGAGAAAAACGATGTTGGGGCGTTGGGCGTTCTGAACTTTTAAGGGGTGAAGCGGATAGCAAAAGTCCGAGGAACTGCGCGCGTCGGCCGTGGGCGTTATGGGTTGTTTGAAGCCCATGTTTTCGAGGGCGCGTGTTGCTGAGAGTGGAAAATAATAGGGAATGAGCGCTTTCGACTTGGTCACTGCAGGTTGTTGAAAGAACGAACCGTAGACATAAAGGGCATTGGCCACAAGCGTTGCCAGCAGCAACAGGCCTGCTCCTGCCCACAGCTGGCGCCGATTTACGCGTCGCACCAGCGTGGGAACGAGTCGCCAAAGCGCTACGGCCGCAGCCACGAAGAGCAGCAGAATGCCCCCTTCTTTGAGCAGCACGGCGCTGTCGAAATTGAAGATTTCACGGGCACCGCTGCCAAAAAACATGTTGAGGATGATGCCGTTGATGTGGAACCGATAGAGCTGATAAACCTGTCGGTTGAGCATCAGCACCACCATGAGCAGCGAAACGAGGGCAACAAACCAGGCGGTGGCGAGACGAGGGTGGCGCAGTCGTGCCAGCAAGGCATAGCCGAGGAGCGCCGGCAGCAGCAGGATGGCTGCGTGAGAGAGGCACGAAAGGGTGAAGAATGTCCAGCCCGTGACGTCCATCACATTGATGATGGTGGTGCCGAAGATATAACTAAAGAGCATCAGCGCCAGCATCAAGGTGGAAAGAAAGTAATAGAGGATGCCCTTGCGCTGATGTTGTAGGTGGTCGATTTTAACCATGATGTGATGTTGTTTGTATTGAGCGTTTTTGTAAAATGAGCGATATTGTGGCCGAAAGCGTACGCTATTGGGTTGCAATCTGTGCGTAAATGTGCGCTAATATGGTGGTGTTTTGAGCAGGCTGAGAACGGCTTTTGTAGTCCATCGAAATCACCTTCTGCACCGATTTGCTTCGGGGTTAAGGTTTATCGACGAGCACCGTGCAGAGTTCTCGTTGCAACACGCGCGCATCCAACACCGACATCTGATGGTCCATGATGGCAAAAGCCAGCAGATGGCCGTTGCTGCCCGTGGCGTAACCCGCCAAAGAACTGATGCCATAGGGGTGGGAAAGGGTGCCCGTTTTGCCATGAATTTTTCCCTTGAGCTTGTCACTTCGCAGCAAGCTGTGCAGCGTTCCGTCGACACCTGCGATGGAAAGATTGCGCTGCAGCTGTCCGTAGATGGCAGGATGGGCGTAACCATAGCGCAGAATGATGACCAAGGCGTCGGGCGAAAGCTGGTTTTGCGTGCACAGCCCGCAGCCATCATGAATGACGAGCGCAGTGTCTTTGAGTTGCAAATTCTTGCGCATGAAGTGGCGCAAATAGGCCAAACCCGCCTCGGCCGGCGCCTGTTTGGGGTCGTAATAATGGCCGATGGTGTAGAGCAAGGAGGTGGCTTGGGTGTTGGAACTGTTCTTCCACATGCGCTGAATGACGCGATCAATGGACCGATAGAAGCGGAACAGGCAATGCGAACCGGTGGGTGTCTTGGCCACAACCATCTGCTCATCGCTCACCGTGATGCCTGCATGACGAAGACTTTGCTGCAAGGCTTGTTTCACTTTCGCCTCGCCTTTATAGAGCAGTCCATAATGCGAAAACGACAAATCCCACGGATACCAATGGGCTTCGCTCGTGACAGGGTCGGTGAGTACGAGGTCGAAGATGAGCTTTCCTGCAATGTTTTGAATGCCTTTGCGGCGCAACGCCTGCACAAACATATCGAGGTCGTCGGGTTGCAGCATGGGGTCTAAATCGGCTTTGAAACTCACATCGCCCTGCAACGTGTCGCCCACTTGCCGACCTTTGGTGAAGATGGCTGTGCGATAGTTGTAGTGGGTGCCTAAGAAATGAAGTCCCGCCACGCCCGTGAGCAGTTTCAAACACGAAGCCGAAGGTTGCGTGCGGTGCTCGTGATAGCCATAAACGGGCTTGTTGGCTGTGATGTCATACACCTGAAAACCAAACACACCGCGCAACTTCATGCCTTCGGCAAAGGCCTCAAGGCGGGCTCTGAGCTGTTGGTCTACAGCAATATCTTTAGGCACAGCGGCCGGTTTGTTTTGCTTGTCGTTGCTTTTTCCTCCTCCGCATGCGCCGCATGTCAGCGTTAAAGCCATGGCGCCGAGCAGGGCAGGGACGATTATTTTTAGTTTCATCATTTCTGTTTTGAGTTGTGTTGCAAAGGTAATGCTTTTTTTCAAAGCAGTGGATGCGTGGGCAATGAAAGCCGCTGGCGAGCGTTAAAGAATGAGAAATGCGGGGCCGTGGGGTGGTAACGAAGAAAAAATGTGTTTGCCATGCGACGGCGAAACTTATTCCGTGGAAAAATGTTATCTTTGCAGCAGAATTGTAAACGTATGGATGACAAATTTGTTTTAAGGGATAGTGCGGAGGTCGTTAATCGCAAATTAGACCTCCTTTTGCGAACGGGTTGTTTATTGATGGAGTGTTCGGCCGACACAACGCGTATCATGCGCACGTTGAAACGCACCATAGCTTATTTGGGTTTGCGCAGCGAACATCTGCATTTGTATGTCAACTACACCATTCTCATGGTGAACTACCACGACGACACCCATTCTTATACCAACTTCCGCCATTGCAAAAAGCATATCATTGACATGGCGGTTATCTCGGAGGTGAGCCGACTTTCGTGGCGCAGCATTGCCGAAGATATGACCTTAGACGAATATGAGGCGGTGCTGAGCGAATTGGGAATGAAGCGAAATCGCTACACACCTTGGCAGGTAGCCATCGGAAGCGGCTTTGCCTGTGGTGGTTTCTGCATTCAGTTTGGATGCGATTGGGTCTCGTTCTTCTATGCATCTATCGCCGCTATCTTGGGCTTTCGATTGAAAATGTATTTGGGAAAGCGCGGCACGAATGTGTATGCCGGTACGGGCATCTCGGCCTTTGTAGCCACCATGATCGCATGGCTTTTCTCGTTGTTGTCGGTAGGTTCGTTCGCCGCCTATACGCCTCAGTTCCTCCATTCGGCCACACCTTGGCATCCGTTGTTGGCTTGTGCGCTCTTCATCGTGCCCGGTGTGCCGCTCATTAACTTTGTAAGCGACATGCTCGATGGGCATATTGAGACCGGCATCACGCGTGCCACAAACACCTTGCTGATTGTGGGTTCGATGTCGTTTGGCATTGCTTTGGCCATTAAGATTTGCGGCATCAACAACTTTGTCACCGACCTTTCGATGATACCCCACCATTCTTATTGGGAGTTTGCCATCGCTGCAGCAATCTCGGCCATGGGGTTTTCGATGATTTACAGCACGCCCAAGCGCTTGCTTTTGCCCATTGCCTTAGGCGGAATTATTGCTGTCTGCACCCGAAACTTTGTCAATCTGGGCGATAGCAACGGCAACATTGGCCTTGACCAAGGCATCATCATTGGTTCGTTGGCAGGCTCGGTGCTCATTAGTTTGATTATCACCCGTGCACAACACTGGTATCACACGCCCCATCAATGCCTCTCTATTCCCAGCGTCATCCCCATGGTTCCGGGTGTGTTTATGTATCGGGCACTCTTCGCTTTCATCGAAATGGATGGCTCGGTCGACCAAGTGCTCTTCGGTTTGAATAATCTCATCAAGGCTTCTTTGGTGATTCTTTGTATCGCCTTAGGTGTGGCCTTGCCCCATATCTTCGTGCATCGGTTGATGGCCAACAAGCGTAAACAACGGCTCATCGACTCACTCAACGAGCGCAATCGTTTGCAATTAGAGAAGGAAGGAGCTTCTGTTTAAACCCTATTCCATCGTTTTATAGGTCGTTGCACGAAGGTAATCGGCCATTCGGTGCGCCGAATGGTGTTCTTTTTGGCCGCACGATGGTTTGATTGGATGATGATGTATGCCAGCTCATGGGTACACTTTGCCTCCTCATTTCATTACTTTGTCATGCAAGGTTTTGAAATCTTTCACGACACCATAGGTCACACTGCCGTCTTTACAAATCGCTTCAAAGTGGCGAGCTGCACATTCAAGCTTACCATCTTCTGCGCCACGGATATCCGAACGCTTCCATTCATTACCTTTCGTCTCGGCAATGAAGTAGATATGCTTCACCTCTTTTTCCTCAAATACCACGGCCCAATCAGGGTTATAATGCCCCATTGGCGTGTTGATATAAAAGCCGCGAGGCAGCTTTGTATAGACCACTACTTCTTTCTTAGCCTCCAAATCTTGCGCAAAGCGTTTCTCTACACCCACACTATCCACCACCACGAGGTCATAAAGTGACCGGGTGCTCTCAATAGCATTGACGCCAATCTTTCCACGTAAAGTGTTTTCGGTGAAGATATCCACGTCGTAAGTGTTGTTGGTGCGCTCGTAACAAATCTGCTGTACCACCGCAATGGCCTTCTCATCGTTAATGATATTGCTTGCCTTTCGGATAAATTCTTCTGGATTCAGCTTAAACTGCTGGAAGGTTACGGGCTTTATGCCTTTCAATATCGCCACGATGGTCTTACGCGTTAGCCCCGTGTCGGCCACTAATTGGCCAATCAAGTCATAGGTAACTCCCGTTCCAATCGGCTCATGTACGTTATAAGTTTGTGAGCTTTCTCGCACCATTGCCGTCCCTGTTTCAAGCGTTTCCTTATCACGAATCTCGTTCATGTGTCCCTCTTCTACCACAAAGTTAATGGCTGTTACGCAGAGACGTTTGTCAAGACCATCGATAGCTTTCTTGATAAGTTCCGCAGATTCGAAGTCAACCTTATAGTAGGTCTTTACATTTATGCGCTTCCACAGCTCCTGAAACTGCTTCTTCTTGAACTGTTCCATCTGGAAATTAGCCTCTCTGAGCTTGCGTCCGTCTTCGATTTTGATGGCTTTAGGATTAAATACGTTATCCAACGTTCGTATAATTCCTTGCTTAACGGCATTAAATTGTTCGCCAAAGTCAAGCGCATCCGTCTGTTTAGCCTCGAAATAAGCATCCGTTAGTTTGCCATCGTCGTCAACATAGGCGTGCGTAATGAGTTGATTGTATATCTTACGTGAGTTATCTTCTGTTATTTTCACCTTGCCACCTTCTGATGTTTCATAGACTTGGTTTACAAAAAAAGAAGTATCTATCACCACAGGCCTATCACTTACCACCTCGGCTATCTCGTGTTGCAGTTGTTTGGAGAACTGTTCGTAGCTCTCACTGGCAATAACTGTCAACACATTTGTATCGAAAACATTGTCCCCAAGCACGTCTATATCCTGTCGTTCGCCGTCTTTATTCACACAAAGACGCATGCCACGCCCCACCTCTTGGCGCTTATTCGTTTCGTTAGAACTATTCTTTAGCGTGCAGATTTGAAACACATTGGGGTTATCCCAACCTTCTTTCAATGCCGAGTGCGAGAAGATAAAGCGCGTAGGTTCGCCGAAACTCAACAAGCGTTCTTTATCTTTCATAATCAAATCGTATGCACTTTCGTCGCTACTTCCAGCCTCACCACGTTTCACTTTCGAGTCGATAAACTTCCCTTTCTTGTCTTTTGAGAAGTAACCATTGTGCACTTGCTCGGCCGTAAAGTGCGACAAATAGTGGGTATATGCCTCGTCTGTAAACGTGGGTTGTAGCTCTTCCACCGCGCGTTGATATTCTTCTTCAAACATCTTGGCAAACTTTCCTTTGCCGTTGTCGGCCTCATCATATGTGCGATAGTTCTCAACATGGTCGATGAAAAACAGGCTCAACACCTTAATTCCTTTCGGAAACAACAGACGTTCACGCTCCAAATGGGTCTTGATGGTTTCTCGAATCTGTATTCTTCGCATCATATCTTCTGTAACATCGCCTCGCGAATCGCCTTCATAGAGCACCATTCCATTGAGCAATTTTATCATTCCTGCGCGGCCATCGATGCGTTCTATCACATAATGGTCACGATATTCGGCCATCTGTCCGCTATGTTCATAGAGGTCAAAGCCCTCATCAACCAATCTTGTAGCTTGCTTTACATCGCCCGAACGGTTAGCAATATTATAGCTAATGCGTGCTTGTGGGTTCTTATTCTTACTCACCATAATCTCATCAAGATAGAGAAAGTTATTCGTTCCCGTACTCCCCACCTGGCGAAAGCCTTTCACTTCAATCTTCTTCACCAACTTTTTGTTGTAGGCATCGATGGCATCCAAACGATAAACCATATTCAACACCTCACGATGGGTGGCCGAATAGAGCAGCATAGCCAAAGGATTGAAGAGCTTAATTCCCTTTCGTGTGGCATTATTCGCATTCGCACCAAGCACACTTTGCGGCTCGTCAATAATCATCATAGGATTAGTTTTGGCCAAGACATCGATAGGACGGCGCCCACCAAAGTCGTCTCTTTTCGAGAAAATGATACGCGCATCCTTGTTCGAATCCATTTTGTCTTCGTTGAGTGAAGCGTTGAAAGCCTGCGTATTGATAATCATAGCATGCAGATTATTGTCGCTTGCGAAATTATCTATCTTCGTTAACTGCTTTGAGTTATAAACAAAATACTGCATGCGCTTGCCATATTCGTGGGCAAAATGGTCTTGCATCGTCTCAAAACTCTTATACACACCCTCACGAATGGCCACACTCGGCACAACAATAATAAACTTACTCCAGCCGTAATGCTTATTCAGTTCATACATGGTTTTGATATACGTATAGGTCTTTCCCGTGCCTGTCTCCATCTCAATGGTGAGGTTGATGCCGTCACCTTCTAAATGGTCAATAGGCTTTAAGCCCTGTTCCATTTGCAATGTCCTCACATTCGTGGCGATTTGGCTTCGTTCTAATCGCAAGGGGGCATTGCCAAAGCCTAAATCAACAAACGCTTTTTGCTGCAAGCTCTTGCCGCTATCTTGAATATAATCAAAGCCATCGTTGAAAGGTTGTCCTTGAAAAGCACGCACAACGTTGCGTGATGCCTCCACTTGGAATCCTTGATGTTTAAATTTTAATCTCATGATTGCTGTTCTCCCTCCTTGCTATAGTCTTCCAATTGCTTAATAATGTTGAGATAATCTTGTTCTACTGCGCTAATCGTGCGTTGTTTATATTTGCGATACTCATTGGTCGCATGCTTCATTGCTCCAGCATGTGACACCTTTCCTGCACCTTGTAGCAGTTGTTCACCCGTCATTGTGAGTATTCGGTCAAGATAGTTTGCCCAATCATTCATGGTCATGGGTTGTTCTTTTTCAGCCTGGCGCTCTGCAAAGTCAAGATACCCCGAAACCAATTGTCCCATCGAACGGAGCTCTTTCTCGTCAAGATAATTCTTTGCTGTGCATGCTTCTTCTAAGGTAGGCTGTGAACCTTGGAAAGTAAGTAAGCCCATAAAGTCTTTTTCTGCATCGGCACGGTCAACAATCAGTTCGGCAGCTGTGTGTCCATGTATTGCATAATGAATCTTATTCTGCACCTTCTTAAAGAACGCTTGTGAAGGAACTGCGCGTGGATCATAGTCGATACTGGTAGCATAAATCTCTAATACCTGCCGATAAAACACCTTTTCTGTGGCACGAATGTCACGTATGCGGGCCAACAACTCTTTCCAGTAGTTGCCACCACCCAACTTTTTTAATCGTTCATCATCGAGTGTAAAGCCCTTAGTGATGTATTCTTTCAGACGTTGAGTAGCCCATTGACGGAAGCGAGTAGCTGTGATACTATGAACACGATAACCTAAAGCTATAATCATGTCAAGGTTATAGTAGCTCATCATATAGGTTTTACCATCAGTAGCAGTTGTTCGGAATCTCCGAACAACTGCCTTTTCTTGCAGTTCTCCTTCTTCAAAAATGTGCTTGATATGCTCACTCACATTTGATTTACTCGTTTGGTATAGTTCACACATCTGGGCTTGAGTAAGCCATAGTGTCTCTTCTTCGAGTCTTACATCTATCCTGGTAGAGCCATCTTGCCCCGTATATATCAAGATCTTGTTGTTCTCGTTCATAGTTGATTAAATCACTCTGATGTTCTGCATCGCCTCACGTTCATCCCAATCTAATTGCTGTTTGAAGCTTTCGAAGATATTGATTTTGGTTTTGTCTTCAGCGAAACAACTGTCGCGGAAGAGCACACGTAGAGGGCGTTTCGCAGCGATAGTCCTCACAACCTTTTCGGTTATGCCCTCAGCAAAGCAAGCCACAAGGCTGTTGCCATCCACACTATAAACCTTACATCCATCCACTTCTTCCGTCTCCATCGACAGAGATAGCTGCACACCCCATGCCAACATCGCCCCAAAGAGCAAGTCAAGGTCGGTGCGATTGGCCTTAATGTTATCGGTAAAGAGGTCTAATTGCGCTTGATTGTAATCGTTTGGTGACTTCTCTACATCTTCAAAGTTTCCACTATCTAATTGGAACACACGGAAACCTGTGTCGAGGTTTTGTGCCGCTATCGGCGAGTCTTCCCTGATTTTTCGCCCAGCACGGCGGATACGTTCCTTGGCTATCTCGGGAATCGTGGCGTAACCAGCCTTACGCGCCTCGCTATCTTCGGGCGTTTTTTCGGGTAATTGTACACAAATATATTTTCTTTTCCCACCATCTTCGGCATTAAGTTGCATGACTGCATGCGCTGTTGTGGCTGAACCAGAGAAGAAGTCGAGGATAAGGTCATTGTTATTAAGATTCGACATCTTTAAAAAATGCAAAATTAATGTAGGTGATTTTGAATAATCAAATGGCGATTTACCTCCGAAAAGTTGCTTAAGCACATCTGTTCCATTACTTGTATCATCAATCCAAGTGGTATATTTCTTTGTTTTTTCTTCACCTTCTAAAGGAGCATATATTCTTTCGTACCCCACCCAATAACCATATTTGTTTTTTACAAGCTCAATACGTCCCTCCAGACGGGCTTTCTCGAGGGTGCTGGCGCTCCAGCGCCAGCGCCCTTCAATCGCAGATTGAAGGGCGCTTCTATCTTCGTTTTCAACGAAGATAGTGGGGTATACCTGACTTCCATCAGGTGCAATAATTGGATAATATAGGTTAGGTCTATTTTCACGTAGACTGTTTGACCCCCATTTTCGCAGTAATTGAGTTTTATAAAATCGTTTTGTTTTCTCGTCATACTTGGGATATACGTCACCTTCTTTTATCTCTTCTCTTGCTTCAAATTTATCTATATTCTTAGCATAACACAAAATATATTCATGTATTACAGCGTAATATTTACTATCTTGGCGTCCTCCACGCCCTTTCCAGTTAATAGATGCCACAAAGTTACTCTCTCCAAACACTTCATCACAAATCTTCCTTAGATTACCTACTTCATGGTCATCAATCGAAATAAAGATTACGCCATCTTCAGTGAGCAAGGAACGTGCCACGAGCAGGCGGCTATAGATCATTGAACACCAATCAGAATGGAAGCGACCATTGCTGTTTAGGTTCTTGCGATAGCGGAAACCATCTTCGTCTTGGTCGCCGCTATCAAGAAGATATTGCTCGTTGTCTATCGCAAAGTCGTCGTGATAGACAAAGTCATTGCCCGTGTTGTAGGGCGGGTCGATATAAATCATCTTCACCTTGCCCATATACCCCTTCTGCAAGAGTTTCAACACGCGCAGGTTGTCGCCTTCAATATAAAGGTTTTCTGTCTTGTCCCAGTCTTCAGAGTCTTCGGGCATGGGGCGCAAAGTGTCGGTAATCGGTGCTGCAGCCTCGCGACGTGCCGCCTGTTTTCCAGGCCATGTAAACGCATAGAGCTCTTCATTGTCGTCCACAATGGTGTCACCTAAAAGCTCACGCAGCGTGTTAAAGTTAATGGCCATGCGCACTTGTTTGCCATCTTTCTCTACGTTGATGGCCTCTTTGCGGTCGTCTTCGGCCTCAGTGAAGCATGATGGTGCAAGCCGATAAAGGGCTTCAAGATTGAGCTTGCAGCCATCTAAGGATGCACGTTCCAATTTTTCGGGTTTCATCTTATGTTGTTTTTATTGCTTGATACTTGTTCTTTCATGTGTGCTATTTGCGCTTGCAGTTGTCGCAACGCTTGGTTTAGCTCCACTTGCAGGGGGAACTGTTTCTCCTTTCGTATGCGTTTTTGTAGGGCGGCACATTGTGTTTCCAACTGCTTGAGCTGCTGACGGCGTTCCGCTGCCTCGTAATATTCGGCCTCTGTCTGTGTGTTTAGCGAAGAAATCGTCCCCAGCAAGTCACCATAAAGCTGGTCCATGTTGTGACCCTTGAGGGCGATTGGCGTGTCGCCTATGCGTGCACATGTTAGCCGCTCCACCCTGTTTGCAGGCACAATGACACCTTGAGCATTGCATGATTTTGGCTGAAGCCACAGCTGAAAGCGGTCTTTGCCGTCGAGGATATAGAACGTGTGGCGGGGGATTAGCGCATCTATCTCGCACAGCAGGCTCACATCATAGTCGGTAGTCTTCATTTTACAAAAGAACACATCAATCTCGCTTACCTGCTGTCCACAGGCAATGTTGAGCGTAGCGGGGTGCAACTTGTAGAGCCAACGTATGCTGTCGAAGTCGTCGGTGAGGAAGGTTTTCAGCGCTGTTATGCGCTGAGGCTTTGCCCTTTTGTAGAAGGCTGCCTTCGGAACAGGCTTATCGACGATGGTAGATAGCGGGAAAAGGAGCGGATTAAAGGTTGTGCTGTCCATGCTGTCGCCTGCTTATTTAATCACCAAGAAGGCAATCAACTCGAAGTCGTCGAGTCCCTTCACGTTGTTTTGTAAGGCCGTTGTCTCTCCGTTAGAGAACAAACTATCGATGTCGGTTTCGTCTTTTACGCTGATGATGCTCTCTACAGCCTTTTGCAAAAGGCGGCTATAGGTATCCATTTTGTAGCCATCTTTCGTCTCTCGGTTGAATTGTTGGCACAGCTTTACGTCGGGAGACGTCTGGTCTTTGCAGGCTAAGCGCATGGTGTCTAATAGCCGTTTGGGCGAAAGATGGTTGCAACGCACCTCGCCTTCGTTTGACAAATAAACCATATAGAATGGGTGTAGCTGGTTGGTTTGGTCGATGTTTACCCCGTTGTTGCGGTTTTTTAGAATGTAGATAACGCCAGGTGGCACCAAGTCGGTAGCCTTTACAACGGCACTCATGCCAAAAGGTGTGAGGTCCATGTTGGGATGTTGCTTGGTATAAGCAATCAAGTCGAGGCGGAACTCATTAAGTCCTAAGTCCATGATGGATATTCCTGAACTCATCTCTTCTAAGTCAACGACCTCCTCTTGCAGGCGTTTTAATTGCTTGCGGCGGTATTCTAAGTCGCCTTTCTCTTCGTTAGAGAGCGGGTTGTCGTCGCCCGTTGACGTCATGATCGATACCTTCATGCGGTTTTCCACCCGCGCTTTGAGGTTGATATACTCATCAAGTGTCAGGTCGGGCCAATAGTTTACTAATTGTATCTGCTTGTTTTTCGAGCCAATACGGTCGATACGTCCGAAACGTTGTATGATGCGAACGGGGTTCCAATGAATGTCATAATTAATCAAATAGTCGCAGTCTTGGAGGTTTTGTCCTTCGGATATACAATCGGTTGCAATGAGCACATCGATCTCTTCCGGCGTGTTGGGATAGAGGGCAGCCTTATCTTTCGCGCGTGGGGAGAACAAAGTGAGTGCCTGGTTGAACGACAATCCGCGCTGTCCTTTTAGCTTTAGCGTGCTACGTGCATCCACTGTTCCCGTGATAAGCACGCTGTCGAGCCCATATTTCGCTTTAATCTGGTTGGCCAAGGTGTCGTAGATGTATTCGGCAGTGTCCGAGAATGCGGTGAAGATAATCACCTTTTTATTGCCTTCATTGATGGGGTTGGCCCACTTGTTGTGCAGGTCTTCCATCAGCTGAAGTAGCTTGCTGTCGTGCTCAGGTGTGATATCTTGTAACATCGACATGAGCAGTTCCAAAATCTGCACATCGTCTTCCAAATGGCGTTTCCACGAGAGATAGTCCATATCGGCAAGCGCAATGGTTGTTTTTCCGCCGCCGATGAAGAGATCGTCTGCAGCGTCATCGAGGTCGAAGTCGTCTACAGGCAGGTTGTTATCGTCGATGGTTGAGGCGATGCCCTGTTGGGTTTGTTCGATTTTTGTTAAGGCAGCATCGATGAAAGCCTTGATACGTTCTAAGGTAAGTCGGAACGAATGCACAGAACTCTCTAAGCGTTTGAGCAGGTTGATGGTCATTAGTTTGCGTAAACCCTGTTCGCGTCCCGACATACTTAGGCCGCTTTCCATGCCGTCATCGTCTAAGAGTTGATACTGATGGAGCTTACTTCCCAAGATAAACTCAGAGGGTGTGTAGATGGCGAGGTTCAGTTTGCGAATGAGTTCGTATATCTCATGATAGGTGATGGCGCTATCTAAGTCGGTGAGATGGGGGCGTTGCGAGAGGACAGGCAGCCGCTCGGGAAACGAACCGATGGCAGAAGTGTCATAATAGCGTTCGATGTGGCGCCGCGAACGGGCAATTGTTACGCTGTCGAGCACTTCAAAGAAGTCGAAACTAAGCTCTGAAAGCAGGCGCTCTGTGGTGCGTTCTGTCTCGGGAAGCTTTGCCCATTGGTTGTATACCTGCTGCGCTTGGCGGAAGATATCGTCGATAGAGGTTTCTGTTTTCAGCAGTTTGTCGAACTGAGCGGCCTCTCCTTCGTAGGCTAATTGCAGTTGATTCTTTAAATCATTGAAGCGATTGTTCACGGGTGTGGCCGAAAGCATCAGCACTTTGGTCTTTACCCCTTTGCGTATCACTTCATTTAATAGGCGGAGATAGCGGTTTTCGCGTGGGTTCTCGTCGTTTTCATCGGTTGTTATCTTGCCGCCATTGCGGAAGTTGTGGCTTTCATCAATCACCACAAGGTCGTAATTGCCCCAATTAATCTTGCCTAAATCGTAACCATTGCTGTCACCATGTGTGCGTCCTAAGTCGGTATGGAAGAGGATATCGTAGCGCAAGCGATCGCCTGCCAAGGGATTGTTGACATAATTGCTGCGGTAAGTGGCCCAGTTGTCGTGTAGCTTTTTGGGACAAAGGACGAGTACTGACTTGTTACGGTTTTCATAATATTTAATCACACTGAGGGCTGTGAAGGTCTTACCTAAGCCAACACTATCGGCTAAGATGCAGCCATTGTATTTCTCTAATTTGTTGATGATGGCAAGGGCGGCGTCTTTTTGGAAGTTATAAAGCTTCTTCCAAATCAGTGTTTCCTTAAATCCTGTGGCCTCATTGGGGAGCACATCCTCGGAGAGGTCGTCGAGAAATTCGCGGAAGATGTTATAAAGCGTGATGAAATAGATGAACTCTGGCGCATTCTCTTTATAGGCGTTGGAGATGCTTTCAATCACTTCTTCGGTGACATCTTGTAGGTGTGTGTTGTCATTCCATAGTTGATTGAAGAGTTGTAGGTAGTCTTGAGAGAGCGGAGCTTCTAATTTATTGATCATCATATAGGCGTTATCGCCTCGGTCGCTGCCTAACTCTACGGTGGTAAAGCCTCCGATTGGCGCATAGGCCGTGTGGTTAACGATGCCAAAACCAGCCATGTTCTCTTTGGTGCGATTGGATTTAAAGTGCACCTTTTGGCGTATCCATTCGGCACATTCCTTTGCAATGGCACGTTGTGTAAGTTCGTTACGGAGCTTTACTTCGAACTCCGTGCCCGTTAAACTGCGTTCACGATGGAGGCGTGGGATATAGAACTCGCGTTTTTGTTTGTCGGCTTTCTCGGTGACAAAGGTGGGAGACGTGAAGATGAAGCGTAATTCATCTATGCTTTCTAAAGGCACTTTCAGCTCTTGATAGGCATAGATGGAGAAACAGGATGCGGCAATCGATAGTTTACTGCCGTGCTGAATTGTGGCAGTAAGGTCGTCGCGCCACGTCTTATGAATATTGTCTATTATCTCCATGCTGAAGGTTTTGGATGAATAATAAGCGCAAGAGCAACCGTTGTGAGCCCTTTTGAAAGTTGATTGAACGCCATAGGGTGGGCAGAGATGCTTGCGTGCACCATTTAAAAACAATGCTTTGCCGAATAGATGGCCATCTGAAGGTAAGCACTTTGCAGTGCTATCAGTAGTTTTTCTACGCGGTTGAAGTCTCTCAATCCTGTCTGTTATATTGGTAAGGTGCAAATGTAATCATTTTAATTGAATAATCGTTAATCAGGAAAGTCTTTTTTGTTTAAGTGATAGGGAATGTCGGTTTGCTCAGATATAGGCTGAGTTCATGGTGTAAGTGGGTCTTGATGGGTGCAGGTAGGTGTTCTTGTTGTGAGTATTGGTGCCCATAATAATGGGTGTAAAATAGCTTACTTCGTGGAATAATAAGGTAGAGATTGCATTGTAAAGCGAATGAGATTGCTGGGCAAAATGGGTGAGATTACTGGGCAAAATGCCCCACTTTTGTGAGCTGTTTCTCGCAATAGCGGGAATAAAGACGAGAAGAAGCAATGAATAGAACGCTCTATTGCGGGGTGGAGTGTTTATATGTAATAAGGTGGAAAGTGGATCTTGGCTGTTTTTTTGGCGTAGACGGGTAGGGAGTTTGTTATAAGGAGGTGATGCAATTTCTCTCTATTTTGTTGTGTAAATCGAAAAATATGCTTTATTTTTCAATTTTCTTTGAAAAAGTTTTGGTGTTTGTTTAGATTTGCATTACCTTTGCACTCGCTTTTGAGGACGAAGGTTCTCAAGTAGCGTTTTCTGCGCCTGTTGAAACGGGCGTGAGGAATAAAGAGAGCGATCTTTGACAAGATTTTCATAGACAGAGAAGTAGTACAAGAAGCGAGTGCTTGTCTTGTTTTCGAGATGAGTGCTTGGGTAAAAAGAACGAACCGTCAGAAGATGGTATTCTTTGAGACGTACAGGTGAAGACTTCAATAAAGCGAAGGATGTTGTTCTGAATCAGATAAACTCCTGCTTTCCTATTCCGGATATGTTTTTTACGTTTCGGTATAGGGAGCAGAAAACAGATATTTTACAATGGAGAGTTTGATCCTGGCTCAGGATGAACGCTAGCTACAGGC
>ERZ772945.1406-NODE-1406-length-16930-cov-3.126519_pt1 | contig 16930 bp, 13 predicted proteins | sample MGYA00511681_ERZ772945 | MGnify/ENA primary metagenome ERZ772945 (study PRJEB29015, sample SAMEA2737943) | human oral metagenome | biome: human oral; feature: human-associated habitat; material: dental | place: China | collected 2143 ...
TTCCTTCATATGTTCGTAGAACTTACGGAAGTTACCTGTACCGTGGATTGCGGCAACATGTAATACTTTATCACCGATTTGTACATCTGCTTCACGACTATTTTCAAAACCACGAATCGCATCAAAGCGAATCAAGTTAGCAGGTACTTCATCCTTTGTAACAAACTTATATGCGGAACGCATTGCAGATTCCATAACACCACCAGTATTGGCAAAGATAATTCCTCCACCAGATGCTTCACCCATCAATGGATCAAACTTACCATCTTCAAGATTAGCGAAATCTAATTCAGCCTCACGAATCCAACGTGCAAGTTCACGCACTGTAATGCTGTAGTCTGAATCACGCATTTCTTCTTCATTCCAATATCCTGCAGATGAATTCATTTCTGGACGACGAATTTCTGCTTTCTTAGCTGTACATGGCGTTACACATACAGAAACAATCTTATTAGGATCAATATTGTTCTTCTTAGCAAAGTAAGTCTTCTCTGTTGCGGCTTGCATAGCGATTGGACTCTTTGCAGTTGAAAGATGTGGAATTAATTCTGGGTAGAATGTTTCCGCAAATTTAACCCAAGCTGGGCAGCAGCTTGTATATTGAGGTAATTGGCCATTACCATTGATTACTCTTTCAATTAACTCAGAAGCTTCTTCCATAATGGTCATATCTGCTCCAAAGTTTGTATCTAGTACGTAGTCACCACCAAGCTTACGTAAAGCTGTGATCATCTTTCCTTGTACGAATGTTCCGGCAGGCATACCAAATTCTTCACCAAGTCCTACACGTACTGCTGGTGCAGTCTGGAATACAACAACCTTTTCAAGATCTTGAATCGCAGCCTTTACACCATCTAATTCTGAACGTTCATTTAAACTGTCAAATGGGCAAGATACTACACATTGACCACAATTGATACAGATTGGGACATCTCCGTTTGTAGTCAAGTCATAATAGTCAAATACACCGGCATCGATGGCACAAGCACGTCTACACAATGTACAATTCTTACATTTTGATAAATCCTGGACAATAGAAATATTGTCGTCAGCTATCGGCACTCTCTTATCTAAAAACTGATACTTACTCATGAATTTCTCTCCTCTATCCACACTTTTGAATTTACCATTATTTAGCGAAAAAAACAATTCTAAGCGCAGTAATTCATACCCATGCTATACAGCTTTTGCGGTTTAACATTTTAATAAATTCAGTCTATAATGAACTTAAAATTAGGAGTTCATTATGAAGACAATTTACTACTATTATGTTCGTCATGGAGAGACCGTATTTAATTTGGAAAACCGCATGCAAGGTATAACAGACTCTCCATTAACTTCCAAAGGAATAGAACAGATTTTGCAAACAACGGAAGCTTTAAGAAATCTGTCTTTTAATTCTGCATATACATCCCCTTTGCCAAGAACAATTCAAACCGCAAAACTAATTCTAGAGCCTCATCACATGCATGCAAAAATCTTCGACTCATTACGTGAATTTAGTTATGGGTCATGGGATGGAAATATTAAAAACGAGAGTGACCCAGAATATCAATATCGTTTTTCAAATGATTTATTTGATGATTTAGGTGGCGAAAATCCAACAATGATTCAACAGCGTATTCAAAAAGCTTTTAGTGAGTTACGCAAATTGAGTCACGATCAAGATAAAGTTCTTCTTGTTTCTCATGGAGCATACTTTAGACATCTATTATTTAGCCTTATGAAAGAGAATATTCCTGATGAACTTCTTCATCGTGAATGTTTAATTGGAAATGGTGGAATTGCTGTTTTTAAGGATGAAGATGGAAGCTTCTCACTAGTCGAGGGTCCACTAAGCCAAGCGGAGTATATGAATCGACATGCTAATGATTAATCCAAAAATACTTGCATGCATTCTATCATTTTCTCTATTGTCCGGTTGCACGCATTTTACAAAACATGATGCAAATCCGATTCCACCAACAAATAGACTCATTGTCTTTACAAGTCATAAGTCCGAAGTATACGCACCAATTATCAAGGAATTTGAATTACGAACAGGTATCAGTGTTGAAGTACAAGCTGGTGGCACTACAGAAATGCTCGAGAAAATAAAAAATGGAGAAGATGCAGATGTCATGTTTGGTGGCGATGTTCAAAACTATACATACTATCAAGACTATATCGAACCTTATGTCGCGAGTGAAAGCTCATCTCTTGATTTTCGATATTTAGAACATCATGATAGCTACACCCTCTTCTCCCAACTACCGCTTGTCTTTATCTACAATAATAAGTTAGTCAATAAACAACGAGCTCCACAAAAATGGTCTGATTTTTGTGATGAATCTTGGAAAGGAAAAATATCATTTGCCGATCCACACACTTCAGGTACGAGCATCTCTATCTTAAATGCGTTCATGACATTGAATGACCCGACATACATTGATAAATTTTATCAACAGTTAGATGGTCATGTTGCCAGCGGAAGTGGAGAAGTCATCCGAGAAGTGAGTACAGGAACACGATTGATTGGAATTACCTTAGAAGAAACCGCAAAAAAGGCAATGTTAACAGATTCAAACATTACAATGGTTTATCCTGATTACCTCTTCGTTATATCCGATGGTAGTTTTCTTGTGAAAAATGCAAAGAATAAAGATAACGCACAGAAATTTATTGATTTTACAATCAGTAAAGATGCACAACAATTCCTATCATCTGCAATGTATCGACGTAGTGTAAGACAAGATATCAATCAACTCACGGCACTAACTGATCTCGCAGATTACCAAAATCTCGTGCCATGGTCAAATTTTAGGCAGGAGGAAATACTACAATTATGGGACATTTCTACGAAAATAAACAAATAGAGAAAAGTCAGTCTGTTCGTATTCGACTACTTAATCGTTTCATTGCAATTTCGGTTGTACCAATTGTACTATGTGGTTTTTGTTTGATTTTCTTGTTTCAAGCTATGACATTCAATACATATGAAACTACTGTAAAAAAAGAGACAAAAGAAATTAGTACCAGCTTTCAATCATTTTTAGATGGAATTGATAAAACACTTTCTACATTATCAGCACACCAAGAATTTCTAAGTTCATCAGATAGTGAATCCATATATAATACGCTTTATCAGTTAACCAACCCCTATCGAAATTACGCAACATTTTCTATTTATGATCAAAATGGTACTTGTATGTATGCAACATGTGAACTTGCAAACCGTCCTACTTACTGGGGAATCTTACATACATTAGATAATTCTTCGGAAGAAATCACAAAACAAGTTGATAGCGAAAATAATCAAATCGTTTTAAATATCGCAACAAAAATTCAAACCGATAACAAAACAATTGGTTATATCGTCGCATCGATTCACAACCAAGATTTCGCATATCTATTTAGTAATCAACTATCGAATGATGAAGGGTTTGGAATTGTTAGTAAAGAGAATGAACCTGTTTATATAAATTCTGTCTTATCGACTTCTGGTGTTTTTGATAAATTACATTATGCATGGATTTCTAATTCGAAGAATGATGATTATTTCAACGATTACTACATCACAATCCAAAATATTGAAAATACTGGTTTCAAACAGATTATCATTCATCCAAAAGTACTCAGTTCATCCACAATCAATCGAATGTATATGATGGTAGGCCTTCTTGCCGTGCTGAGTTTTATCGTTTGTATTATTGTTGCCCAAAAGACAACCACTTCATTTACACAACCGATTAACCAGATGAATCAAGCAATGAAGCAAGTACAAGAAGGAAAGCTAGATACATCAATTCCTGTATTACACAATGATGAATTTGGAGTCTTATCTCAAAATTTCAATATTATGACACAAGAGCTTTCTAACTTCTTAGAACAAAAGATAGAAACACAAAGAAAATTAGCCGATATCCAAATCGCGATGATGCAAGCACAGCTCAACCCCCACTTTCTATATAACACATTGGATACAATCAAGTGGATGGCAAAAAGTGCTAAAGTCGAACCAATTTCTCAGCTTTCACAAAAACTTGCACGCATATTAAGAACTTCTATCGTGAAAGAACAGTTCATAACAATCGAAGAAGAGTTTCAGATTTGTTCCGATTATGGAGAAATTCAAAATATTCGCTTCCAAGGAAAATATCAATTCCTATTCGATTGTCCAAAGGAGCTATTATCCTATAAGATTCCTAAGCTGATTATTCAACCATTAGTAGAGAATGCAATTATTCATGGTTTACGTATGAAAGAGACTGGCGTCATCCAAGTATATGCATGCAAACAAAATGACGCAATCATCTTATCTATACAAGATAATGGTGTTGGAATTGATGACGAAATGATGCATCTAATTAACACGCATCAATGGAATCAAATTGATGGTCACATCGGTATGTATAACGTTGATTCTATCTTACGTTTACACTATGGTGTAAATTCTGGCCTGCACGCACAGCGCCTTGAAGAAGGCGGAACTTTAATACAGATAACACTGCCATATAAGGAGGAGCTATGTACAAAGTAATGATTGTGGATGATGAACTATTTGCTAGAGAAGGAATGGTTCATGATATCAATTGGGAATCACTTGATTTTACAGTCTGCGCAGTTGCTAAAGATGGTCTGCAAGCACTCGAAAAATATCAAGAAACATCACCTGATTTAATTATTTCTGATATCAATATGCCAATGTGCAATGGTATAGAAATGTTACAGCGATTACGTGATCAAGGTAGTGATGTTCAAATCATCTTCCTAACAGCATATAGTGAGTTCGATTATGCGCGTGATGCATTACGATTATATGCTGCAGACTACATCTTAAAACCATTCGAGGATGGAACCATCGAAACAAGCGTACAAAAGATTATCCCTAAACTTACTAAGACAAAAACTCCACAAGCAATCAACGACACAAATCGTTATGTTAAAAAAGCAATTGAATACATCGAACAAAATTATGCTAACCCTACTTTATCCATCTATGATATAGCAACTTATTTAGAAATCAGTGAGGGTCATATCTCGCGTCTATTCCATAAAGAAACTAACTATACCCTTGCTGGATATATTACAAGTATACGATTAGAGAATGCTAAGAAACTACTTTGTAAGAATAACTATAGAATCAGCGAAGCTGCTGAACAAACTGGTTATACATCTGTCGCTTACTTCTCTTCCCTTTTCAAAAAGCGTTATGGACTAACACCTAGCGAATATCAAAATCAAAATCTCTAATATCAGAAATTTAAAAAAAATATCATTTTTCTAGAATTTAAAGCGCTTACATTCTCTCTTATAATATGAATAGATTTATTCATCAGGAGGGAAAATAATGAGTAAGCGTTTTTTATCATCAGTACTTTCTGTAGTACTGGCCGCATCATTGGTTGGATGCGGAGGAAAAGGAACTAACACCTCTTCCACAAACGATACAGCCAATCAGTCTGAAATAGACAAAATTATCGCAGAAGCACAGACAATGTCACTCGAAGAGCTTGGAAAGAAAGCAATCGAAGAATCAAACGGCAAGACATTCTTCGGCTTAGGTAACTCTAGCCGCGGTAAGTCCGCACTGCCATTATTCATCGAATACTTACAGACAATTGATCCTAGTTACAAATTAGATTTCGAATGGCAACAGCCAAAGAACAATAAGATTTTCGAGCAGTTACAAGCTGACTCCTTAAAGGATCAAGGAACATTCGCAATGACTTTGATTCAGGATGGTAACCAGATCGAATCAAAGATGAATCAAACCGGTGTCCTAAAAACATTCATTCCAAAGGAATGGGCATACGCAAATGGTGTAAAAGCTAGTGACTACAAAGGATTCCTACCATTACAAACACTTAATAAAGTATTTATGTACAACTCCACAGGCACTAAGAAATTTACAAACTGCTGGGATTTCGTACGTAAGGATACACATCCACTATTCATGGATATCGACTCAGAAATCGTCGGCAAGAATTTCTTGTATATGTTGACACAAGATAAATATGCAACTGAATTAAAGGATGCCTTCGATAAGCTACCAGCTGACGCAAAAGCGGAATTCCAACCAACAATTGATGAAGTTGCGAAAGATGCTGAAAGCTTTAACTTAGGTGAAAATGGTAAATATGCTCTAGCTTGGATCAAGCTTTGGGTAAATGGATACAATGCGCAAACAGATGATGGACCAATTTGTACAACCCTAACATCCGCATCTGCAACTGACCAATGTGGATTATTGGTTTACTCTAAGTTACGTTCAATCGAAGAATCTTCAGAAACTTCTGTAAATAACATTAAGGTTGCTGCATATGAAGATGGATATCAAGGAATTGGTGGATTTGGATATTGCCATTACCTATTCTTAACAAAGAATAGCCCACTTCCATGGACAGCTGCTGCATTTATCGCATACATGACATGTACAGAAAAAGGCTTCAGTGCTTGGGGCAAAGATATGGGTGGTTACTCCTCAAATCCAGATGTTATGACAGCAACAGAAAAGACATTCAATCATGCACAAGGTGGATATGTTGATGGTGTAGATAAGTTCCCATCTAAGGATGACCGTGGATATGATTGGTGGACAACAAAAGGTCATCTCGTATTAGAAGATCCTGAATACTGTGCTTCAGTAGCATTCACTGTTGGTTCTTGGATTGAAACACTAGACAAATTTAACGGTAATACTTCTAAATAAACACACAGTTATCATGAGGCACCCTACGTGGTAGTTGGGTGCCTTCCATTTTTTTGAAAGGAGACACATCTTGGATACAACAATTTCGAAAAAACGCAATGCGATTTTCTTTAATAAGATTAAAACCTATTTCACACAACCATTTAATGTGATTCTACTCATCTTTGGTATCTTATGTACGATTGCAACGGTCTCACCAATTGTAGCAATCATCCGTGATACATTTGAGATTCACCCAGGAACAATTGATCAGCATTTAACTGGGCAAACATCAGGATTAACCCTCATCAATTACATTGATTTATTCACAGTAATTTAGCGAAGACAAATCTTTGGACACCGATGGGTAATACTTTAGCACTCGCCATTCTAACATGCATGATTTCAATTCTATTCGGTGGTGTATTTGCTTTCCTTGTGACAAGAACAAATATGAAGTGCAGAAAGTACCTCAGTTCTATATTTATTTTCCCATATATTATGCCGCAGTGGACATTAGCGGTTGTATGGCAACATTTATTTAATTCCAATGCGATTACTGGTACATCTAACGGATTGCTTGCCTCACTATTTGGCATCAATATGCCACTATGGTGGTGTGTTGGGCTATTTCCTAGTGCAATGGTATTAGGATTACACTATGCTCCATTCGCATATATTTTGATCGGTGGTATCTTCAAGAACATGGATGCAAACCTAGAGGAAGCCGCAACAATTCTAAACACACCTCGGCATAAAATTTTAACGCGTATCACAATTCCAATGATTAAACCAGCTATCCTTTCGACAATCCTACTCGTATTTGGTAGCGCAATGGGATCCTACCCAGTTCCACATTATTTAAATTTAACTACCCTTTCTACCAAGTATATTTCACTTAACAGTAAATATACTGGTGAAGCATCTATCTTGGCTGTTCTAATGATGATATTTGGTATGGCAATTCTCGCACTCAACCAAGCATCACTAAAGAGCAGAAAGAACTATACAACTGTTACTGGTAAATCTGGACAAATATCAAAGATTAATTTAGGTAAGATTGGTAAACATTTAGTTGCGTTTATCTTTGTTATCATTACATTCTTTACAAGTATCTTCCCAATTATCTCGTTTGCATTTGAAACATTCCTACCAAATCCTGGCGATTACTCATTCCTATATACAGGTAACTTCGCTAATCTAACAACAAAATGGTGGATTACAAATGAAAACATCACTGAAAATGGTATGTATGGACAACGCGGTATTTTATTCAATAGTACGATTTGGGATGCCTATAAAGGTACAATCCTTGTCTCAATTGCGTGCGCACTCATTGCAGGTATTATCGGTACATTAATTGGTTATGCCGTTTCAAAGAAACGCCGCTCCAAATGGGCTAGTTACGTAAATAGTATGGCATTCCTTCCATACTTAATGCCAAGTATCGCAGTTGGTGCAGCCTTCTTCATTCTATTCTCAAACAAACATATCAATTTATTTAATACGTATACGTTACTTGTAATTGTCGGTGTGATTAAATACATTCCATTCGCAAGCCGTAATGCATTGAACTCGATGTTGCAATTATCTGGAGAAATCGAAGAAGCCGCAATCATCCAAGATATTCCTTGGATCAAACGAATGACACGGATTATCATCCCAATTCAAAAATCTTCGATCATCAGTGGATTCATGTTACCATTTATGACTTGCTTACGTGAGTTATCACTATTCTTATTACTATGTACGCAAGGATTTATCTTATCAACTACATTAGATTACTTTGATGAAATGGGACTATATGCTTTCTCAAGTGCAATCAACTTGATCTTAATTGTAACAATCATGCTTTCAAACTTGATTGTAAATAAATTAACTGGTGCAAGCCTTGATGAAGGAATTGGAAATTAGGAGGGAAAAATATGCCTGAAATCAAACTAACAAATATCACAAAACGTTGGGGTAAATTCTATGCTGTAGATAACCTCAACTTACATATCGAAAACAATTCATTTATTACTATCTTAGGCCCATCCGGTTGTGGTAAAACAACAACACTACGTATGATTGCTGGTTTAGAAACACCTACAAGCGGACAGATTAAAATCGGTGACCAAATTGTTTATGATTCCGATCAAGGAATCAATATTCCACCAAACAAGCGTAAAGTTGGTTTCTTATTCCAAAACTATGCGCTATGGCCAAATATGACGGTTTATGACAACATCTCTTTTGGATTAAAAAACATCAAAGAAGAGCTTCCAGTAATGGACATCGAATTAAAAACAACCAGTGATGTCATTCGTTCATTACAAAACACAAATAAACTCTCACAAATCTTTGAAGAATGTAGAGAAAAAACAGGTAAAATTGATAAGAAGCGTCTTCTTCTAAAACTGATCAATACCTATACAATTTCCAAATTTACAGCTGAAAAGATCTTCAAGTTCAACTTACATGCATCAAACGCCATCGAGCAAGATACTAAAAAGTATATTCAGCAATTTGAAGAGAAGAAGAATAAACAAATTGCAACACATCAAGCTAAGAATGAAACTATAAATGAGAAATTTGAAGTTCTAGAAAACGGTAAAGTGAAAACAACTATTCGTCGATTAAGCAATGAGGAAATCGATTTATCAGTAAATCGTGTTGCACGAATCGTAAAGATTGGCATGTTTATGGATCGCTATCCTGCTGAACTTTCCGGTGGACAACAACAGCGTGTTGCGATTGCTCGTACTCTTGCGCCTGAACCACAAGTTCTATTTATGGATGAACCATTATCGAACCTTGATGCAAAGTTACGTTTAGAAATGCGTTATGAACTACAGAGATTACATGTAGAAACAGGCTCAACATTTGTATACGTTACACACGACCAAATGGAAGCAATGACACTTTCAACAAAAATCTGCTTAATGAATAATGGTTTACTACAACAGTATGATTATCCATTATCACTCTACAACAAGCCAAACAACCTATTCTGTGCTGACTTCGTTGGTAATCCATCTATCAACTTCTTAGAAGCAAAAGGAAAACAGAACCAAGATGGAACATTTACTTTCACGGTATTAGACAATAAGACAGCAGTCTTTACACCAGAACACAATTTCAACATGCAGGAATGGTTTGAACACCGTGATGCAGAAAAACATTCTAATGATCTTGACGAAAAATCTAGCAATAAGGTTGAAAAAGAAAATAAAGATGAAGTATTCAAATATCACATCCAAAAAGTTAATGAGGACTATATCAGCGATGATGATGTAATCATTACAAATGAGGACTTCATCTTAGGTATCCGTCCTGAAAAGATTACAGTCGATGTAAATGGTAAATTAGATGCAGCAGTTGATGGATCTATGCCTACTGGTATGGAGTCAACATTAAAGCTTAACATCAATAACTATCTTCTTACATCTGTCATTTTTGGTAATCAATCATTCGTCATTGGTGACCAGGTTCATATCACAGTTCTACCATATGACATTCTTCTATATGATAGAAAATCAGGACAACTCATTGCTTCTGGTTCCGTAACAATTCAATAAACTTAATCGAAGGTCAGAAAATGGCCTTCTTTTCTTTTAAAAAAGTACTGAACTTCTTACATTCAGTACCTAAAACTTATCTTCTGTTTTTCAACATCAACTCTTGCCATCACACCAAATGGAACAATCGCACGTGGTGTAGCGTGCCCTACATTCAGATTCCACACAATTGGCAAGTTTGGGTTATTTACAACACCTACCAGAATTTCCTGATATTCCTTTGTATACATTTCATCCATTGGCTTTCCAACAAGAATACCATTAATGACGTCAAAGATACCTGTATTCTTTAATGCCTCTATCATGTGTCGATACTTTTCAGGAGTTGGCTGTTCTTCGCTAGATTCCAATAATAATATCTTTCCCTTCCAATCATTTAAATCAGGAAAGAGATCATATTTTCTACATAGTTCAACAGAATCACTATGTCTTGTTGTATCAAAAATATCATATAAACTATCGATACATCCACCTAATATCTTTCCCTGGAATACTCCACTACCTTGTAATAATTCAAATCCTTGATTTGCATGCATGATGCGTTTTGTACCGACAGCTTCTGCACTATAATCACTACGTTCTTCATACCATATATCACTTGGTGTTATTTCGTGGATTGTTCCAGTTTCTAATAATCCCAAGAAATACTTCTCAGTGTATGGCAACATTCCTTCATCTAATTCACATACATCCGGAAGAAATGCTTGTCCATAAAATGTATTGAGACCTACTTTATGTAGCATTAAGTGATTAAAGGTTGTATCAGAAAATCCAAGAAATATCTTTTCTTTTACAGCATTTTTTAACTCATCATGCTCAAAAAGATACGGTAGTAAACGATAGGTATCATCACCACCAATTGCACAAAGTATCATATCGATTGAATCATCTTGAAATGCACTCAATAAATCTATTACCCTATCTTCTGGATGTTCAGAGATATATTTCAAGCCCTTGCATGCATGTCCCATGAATTTCACTTGAATGCCAAGTTTCTCTAAACGTTCTAGCCCAATTTTTACTTCATGTTGTACAATATCTTCCCCTAGAATGCCACTAGATAAACTGACAATCCCGATAGTTTTTACCTTCTTCATAGTACTAACCTCATATAATTTTTTAGCATTATAACATAAATAAAACACAGTAGAGTTTCTACTGTGTCTTTAAACATTAATTATTCACCCTTTTCAAGAGCTAGTGTTCTGGTTGTTAAATCACAAACCTCAGCTGGTCCATAGTACTGAATCGCACCTGGGTATGTGTAGCATGTTTCCTTAGCCCACTGTTCTCTGTGTGCTTCAAAGAACTTGAATGGTTTACCATCGAGCTCAACAAGAGCCTTTCTGATTACTGGCTTATCTTCACCATGTCTTCTTTCGATGTTCATCATCTTAGTGATTGGCATACCACCAGCTACCCATTCATCAGCTGACTTAGATAGGTTAGAAACCTTTGATAGGTATCCATTGTAACCATATTGGATTAACATGTATGCATTGTAACCTAATGAATAGCAGTAGTCTGCGTCGAAGTTAGATGGGAATGCACATCTTCCTTCATAACCGAAGAAGTGGTGTAATGCATTGAACTTACCCTTGTAAGTACCTGCAGCCTTTCTCTCTTCTAACTTAGCTTTCACGATAGCAGAGAATAACTTCTCAGATTCAATGAGAGATACCTGTACGTTTCCGTGTGGGTCTCTTTCAAGGAATAACTGCTGTTGGATTCCTTCTGGAAGAATTGCGAATACTGACATTGCTTCCTGAGATAATCCTTTTTCAATAAATGCATACTTTTCTTTCCAGTTAGACAAAGCATTGAATGCTTCAGCCTTACTACCAGCAAGTAATTCATTAATCTCAGCGATTAATGCAGAGAACTCTGGAACAAATTCAACGACACCTTCAGGGATAATTGCTACACCGAAGTTCATACCCTTAGCAGCTCTAGCTTCTACAGAATCAGCGATATAGTCTGCAATCTGTGATAAGGACATCTTCTTTTCAGCAACTTCTTCAGAAATCAAGCAAACGTTTGGTTGTGTCTGTAATGCACATTCCAAAGCAACGTGAGAAGCAGAACGTCCCATTACCTTAACGAAATGCCAGTACTTCTTAGCAGAGTTAGCATCTCTTTCGATGTTACCGATAACTTCGCTATATGTCTTAGTAGCTGTATCGAAACCGAACGAGCATTCAATATCTTCATTCTTTAAGTCACCATCGATTGTCTTAGGGCAACCAATTACCTGTACACCAGCATCATGTGCTGCAAAGTACTCAGCTAAAACAGCAGCGTTTGTATTGGAGTCATCACCACCGATAATAACAATCGCTGTGATTCCGTGCTTCTTACAAACTTCAGCCGCAACTGCAAACTGCTCTTCTGTTTCAAGCTTTGTTCTACCAGAACCGATGATATCAAATCCACCAGTATTTCTATACTGATCGATATAAGCATCATCGAAAATTAAATAATCATCTTCAAGCAATCCACTTGGACCCTTCTTAAATCCATATAATACATTTTCTGGATTAGTTGCCTTTAACGCATCATATAGACCGCACACTACGTTGTGTCCACCAGGTGCCTGTCCACCAGAAAGGATAACACCTACAACCTGCTTCTTAGCTACGGATGTACTTTGTCCCTTTTGGAATGTAATTTCCTTCTTACCATAAGTATTTGGGAATAAAGCCTTGATCTTTTCCTGATCAGCAACACTTGTTGTTTCTTCCCCTTCCAAAACTGAAATCTCAGAGATACCATTTCTAAGCATCTTTGGAAGCTTTGGTGCATACTGATATCTAGCTTTTTGTAGTGGTGATAAATCTGTCATATTTTTACTCCTTTTCGATTTAAACCTCATTACTAGAATACCACAACTTTTTTGAAATAAACATACAGAAGATTTGTCTATCTTATTATGATTTAACCATGTTTTAAAAATTGAATACTGATATAAAAACATCGCTATTACGCGATGTCTTAACGATTTATATTTGCTTTTGAATATACTTAACAACTTTTGTTAGTTTACTCTTTTTCCATTCACCATCTTCAGCAGTATTGGCAAGTGGATAGATGATTTGAAAATCTAGTGCTTCCCCTTCTACACGACCACTACGTTTAGGATTCAAAAAGTTTTCTTCCCATTTCTTTTCACTCACATTTTGATATTCTTTTGGATTCAAGTAAACCAACTGTCGTTTATACGCAGAAACCATCATCTTTGCCGCAAGTGCTTCTAAGTGTCTATACTCTTCTTCTTGTACATCCGCAAAGATATCCGGTAATTTTGCAGTACGCACATGTTCTAACTCACGATTGATACGAATACCGCAAGCATCCCACGTAAACTTCTTTTCAGTAAAGTTAATTTTAACCAAGATACCATGCTCAGTATTGTATTGTGCACGTTGATAATCTGTATCAAAAATGAAATTTCCTAGGGAATAGAAAATAACTTTATCATTTACTGTTTCATAGTTCATTGGAACGTGAGGATGATGTGCTACTACAATATCCGCACCCATCTCTAAAAATTTATGATAACGATCTCTTGTATAGGAAGAAGGTAATGATGTAAACTCCTCACCACCATGGCAAACAACCACGCACCAACGACACATCTTTTTGATTTCATCAATATTTTTCTGTATGCGATCCATATCATTCCAAAGAAGACATCCAGCACGGTTAGTATCAGCTGGCTTACAACCTCTACGATAACCAACGCTAAACAAACCGATTCCACCTGCTTCATCAAATAATAAAGGTCTAGCAGCTTCCTCGATATTCATCCCTGTCCCAACTGTTTGAACATGATTCTCTTTTGCAAGTTTAATTGTTTGTGCTACACCTTCTTCACCAGCATCAAGAATATGATTGTTACATAAATTCCAAACATCCGCATGCATGTGTTTTAGAACCTTGATAGCATTCGGATTCATTGCGTGAATCAGTTGTTTTACACCAGAAGTATCATCTTGTGGAGGTAAATCAATTAGCGCTCCCTCCACATTCGCCACAACATGGTCACTACTATGCAAAAAGCGTAAAACACCATCTGTAATCAGATGTTTGTCTTCCCATTTTCGATCCATATATTTATCAAAACCGATATCACCGGTAAATACAAATGTACTCTGTTTTTTCATCTTGTCACCATATTGTTTATTACCAAAATCATAGTATAAGTTATGTTCTCTTTCAATTCACATTAACAAAGAGTGAACCATTCACCTTAGATTGTAATTGTCGCAAAGATACTATTCTGTCCTTTGATAGTCTCAAAACCAGCCTCCTGATAAATTCTGATTTCTTCCTTTGCATTTACATCCACCAAAGTCATCATTGTATTTGAGCCATTCAACGCAATAGCTTTTGATAGCAGTGCTTCTGCATATCCTTGATTTTGATACTGTGGTAATACAACTAAGCTATATGGCTCATTTTGTTTGTATGCGTAAGTAACATCCAGATATCCAACCAACTGTTCTTTATCAATCGCTAGAAATACTCTGAAACGATCTAGTGCAGATAACACCTTTTCTGCTATCCAATAGGTTTCTTTTACGTGCATATCAATATATGATTCTTTCCACGCATCGCTATATAGTTGAATATCTAATGAATACTCCTTCTCTATTCTATGTCTAGCAATCATTCTTTGTTGTTCATTTTCAAAGATTGCATTCTTTGAAGTAAGTATATTCTTTAACAGGATATTTTTCGGATTTATGACGAAGTCACAACGATATCCTTTATAATTCTTCTCAAGATATTCAAATAATTCTCTGTATGCATGTTCTGACTTAGATAATGCAATCAGCGTTTCCATATATTTTTCTGTTGGTAAAATCAGTAATACGAAAATCCCACGAATTTTACTATCTTCAAAATATGCATATACATGTTGATCTCTTTTTTCAAAAGCACGATACAGATTATTTTCATCATACAGATAATGAGGATCTACATAATTTTCATCACTACACACTTCCTTGATAAATGCTTCATATCTATCTAAAGAAGTAATTTCTTCTAACATATTTTGTACCTTTCTTTTTAAATATCTCTATTTTCTAATAAATTCGTGGTCGATATTTTCGTTTGTATCATCCGAAACATATCTTTCAACACGCATATGTAAATCATATTTATCACGCAGCTTCGCAATCTCTAACATCATTGGCGATGCGTGATGAAAATCAATTGATTCCTGATTCTTCCACGAATCAATTAACAATACTGTTTCATCATCATTTGCAGGATAGAAATATTCATAGCATAAGTTTCCATCTTCTTCACGAATCTTCTTTGTTAATCCACTAGATTCCATCTCATTAGCAAATTTTCTTGCATTTCCGTTAATACCTGTATAGTAAATATTGATTGTTATACTCATAATGTAACCTCATTTAGCTTCATCCTTATTATACCTAAACTACCAATATTATAAAAAGCATTTCAGCACTGAAATACTTTTTATAATATTTATTGATTTAAACGTAAGTGAATTACCATGGTTCGTTTTAATCTATCTGAAAAAAACATCATAATCTTGGATATAAGTTTTAATCCTCTACATTGTTTCAGAGCATCCGTAAAGAATCCACTTACATTAACAAGTTTTGTTTTAGTTTCCTTTGCAAATTCATTTGGATTGTCTATCGCAAAATACATCTCCGCATTCACATTACCAGTTCTTCTAACAAATATATTTGCGCGCTTTAATCCAATACTATCTGTTGCATCAAATACCATTTCACATTTTGGAATACTACTTTGTATTTGACGGATAAAATGGATAATTCTATCTTTTGTAAAATATTGAAATACACCTGCTAAAACAATCAATGTATGTTTAGAGGTATCTAAGTATTTAACCCACTCCATTGAGAACATATCACAACCAATGAGTATCTCATTTTCACCATGACCGAGAAATCTTTCCCTAACTGCGATTACATGTTCTAAATCTACTTCATAAAAGTTCGCAACTTTATTTCCGATGCGGAAGTATGCTGTTTCTAAACCAGCACCTAGAAACACAACATTACATGCATGGTTATCCTCTAGAAATCTAACAATCTTTTTATCAATTGTTTGCTGTCTACAAACACTAGCCATATTGAAATACTCTGGTGTATCCCGCATATTAGACAGTAGGGGCAAATCCTTTTCCAGCGATAGTGCTTTTACATCATAGAAATAATTTGAGAAATTTTTCGATGCATAAATTCTCGCACACAAAGGAATATACAATGTATCTTCGACTCCTTGAAAACAGTCTGTACTATTCATAACTTTTTCCCTTTCCATGGAATACAGCGATTTACGCTCTTGCAGTAGCTGATATATTCTTGTCCATATAGATCTTCTAGCCATTTCTCTTCCGTCAACTTCATAAGCACTGTCATAAAAGCCCAGTAGAAAAATGGTAATATCAATAACACGATATTTCCATACCCAAATAAGATACCTGTACAAACGAGCATAAATGCACTATAGACTGGATTTCTAACATATGCATACGCACCTGTAGTAACTAACTCATTCTTGATGATATGCGCGTCTAATCTATCAAATATAACCGCCTTTAACCATAGTGTGATTCCAGTGACTACGCACAAAACACCAAGTAGAATCAATATCCATCTTAGATTTTTGATTGTGATAATTGGTATGATGT
>ERZ772945.1408-NODE-1408-length-16920-cov-8.479870_pt1 | contig 16920 bp, 15 predicted proteins | sample MGYA00511681_ERZ772945 | MGnify/ENA primary metagenome ERZ772945 (study PRJEB29015, sample SAMEA2737943) | human oral metagenome | biome: human oral; feature: human-associated habitat; material: dental | place: China | collected 2143 ...
TAAGATATTCTCTTTTTTCATTGTTTAGATTGAATAAAACAAAAGAGGAGAATATTAGAATCCCCTCTTTTATTGTAATATACTTATTATGTTCTTTATTTCACTTCCTCGAAGTCTGCATCTTGGATATCATCAGCACCATTGCTGCCGTTATCCTGTGCTTGTTGGCCACCTTGAGCACCTTGTGCATCAGCACCGGGCTGTGCACCACCTTGATACATCTGTGCACTGGCAGCCTGAACCGCAGCGTTGAGGGCTGCAGTTGCCGTGTCAATGGCGACAACATCAGCGGCCTTGTGGGCATCTTTCAGTTGCTGGAGTGCTGTTTCGATAGGTGCTTTCTTGTCGGCAGGCACCTTGTCGGCATTGTCCTTCAAGAAGTTTTCTGTCGTGAAGATTAATGAATCAGCTTGATTGAGCTTATCCACTTTCTCACGTTCAGCCTTGTCTGCTGCAGCATTCTGTTCAGCTTCGGCCTTCATTCTGTCGATTTCTTCCTGGCTCAAGCCGCTCGAAGCCTCGATGCGAATCTTCTGCTCCTTGCCCGTAGCCTTATCCTTTGCGCTCACATTCAGAATACCATTGGCATCAATATCGAATGTAACTTCAATCTGAGGAACGCCACGACGCGCCGGTGCAATACCTTCAAGGTTGAATTGTCCGATGCTCTTGTTCTGAGCAGCCATGGGGCGTTCACCTTGCAACACGTGGATGGTCACGGCCGTTTGGTTGTCGACAGCAGTCGAGAATGTCTCGCTCTTCTTACAAGGAATGGTGGTGTTGGCTTCGATGAGCTTGGTCATTACGCCGCCCATGGTTTCGATACCCAACGTCAGAGGCGTTACATCGAGCAACACAATGTCGCCCACACCGCTCTCTTTGTTTAAGATAGCGCCTTGAATGGCTGCACCAACAGCTACCACTTCATCGGGGTTTACACCCTTAGAAGGCTCTTTTCCGAAGTAGTTCTTCACCAAAGTCTGCACAGCAGGGATACGGCTTGAACCACCAACCAAAATCACTTCGTCGATGTCTGAAGTCTGCAAGTGTGCGTCACGAATAGCATTTTGGCAAGGAACCAAACAAGCCTGAATGAGCTCATGTGCTAATTGTTCGAACTGTGCACGGGTCAAAGTCTTAACCAAATGCTTTGGAACGCCACCCTCAGCCGAGATATAAGGCAAGTTAATCTCGGTCGAAGACGAGCTCGATAGCTCAATCTTTGCCTTCTCAGCAGCCTCTTTCAAACGTTGCATAGCCATTGGATCCTTGGTCAAATCAATACCTTCGTCGGCCTTGAAACCGTCGGCAAGCCACTTGATAATCACTTGGTCGAAGTCGTCACCACCGAGGTGTGTGTCACCATTGGTTGAGAGAACCTCGAACACACCGCCGCCAAATTCCAAGATAGAGATATCAAATGTACCACCACCGAGGTCGAAAACGGCAATCTTCATATCTTTGTTTGCCTTGTCAACACCGTATGCAAGTGCTGCGGCTGTAGGCTCGTTCACGATGCGTTGTACATTCAAACCTGCGATTTGTCCTGCCTCTTTTGTGGCCTGACGTTGTGAGTCAGAGAAGTAAGCCGGAACGGTAATCACAGCATCTGTCACTTCTTGTCCCAAATAGTCCTCGGCCGTTTTCTTCATTTTCTGCAAGATCATGGCCGAAATCTCTTGCGGTGTGTATTTACGTCCTTCAATTTCTACGCGTGGATAGCCCGCATCGTCAACCACGTTATAAGGCATAGCCTCGGCCTCTTTGCGGCTCTGTTCGTAGGTCTCACCCATGAAACGCTTGATAGAGTAGACCGTATTTTTGGGGTTTGTGATGGCCTGACGCTTTGCAGGATCGCCCACTTTGCGCTCGCCATCCTTCAAGAATCCCACCACCGAAGGTGTGGTTCGCTTCCCTTCACTGTTTGCAATCACAACGGGTTCGTTACCTTCGAAAACGGCAACACAACTGTTTGTTGTTCCTAAGTCAATTCCAATAATCTTTCCCATAATTCTTATTTATTTTGTTTTTTATTATTCTTGTTTCATGCTCCGAAAGTTTTTCGAAGACACGCTCTCATAAACAAACCACGTGCCAAAATGAGCACGTGGTGTTTTGTTGTCACAAAGGCGTGACAAAATGTCATATTTGCAAGTGCATGTTCCTTGCCGTTGCCGCCTATAGCAGCCTGCTATGCCAAGTAAACACGCAACATCTCGGAGTTGGTGTGACGGCTTAGCTTACGCACGGCCTGCTTCCTAATCTGACGCACCCGTTCGCGTTTCAGTCCCATGCGCATGCCAATCTCGGCAAAAGTGAGGTGGGGTGTGTTGATGCCATAGAAAGAAGCCACCACTTGTTGCTCGCGTTCATTCAATATTTCCATGGCTTGCAGCAACTCTTCTTTCACCGAATCGGCTAACACTTGCTGGTCGGGGCGCGCCACACTGTCGTCGGTCAGTGTGCTGCCCAAGCTCACTTGTTTGCCATTTTGCAAAGGAGCATCTACCGAGAAAGCGCGGCTATTTTCTTTCTCTTGTGCATTTTTCTCATTTTTAGGCAGACTGATGATGCCACTTTGCACATTTAAAGCCTGTTCCATTGCCTTGCGAACGAAGGGTTCGGCATAGCCTACGAAGCGCAATCCGCGTGCACCATCAAAATGATAGGCAGCTTTGAGCAACGCCATGTTGCCCTCACTGATGAGGTCGGCTATCGACATTCCCTCACCCGTGTATTGCTTTGCCACGGCAACCACAAAGCGCAGGTTGGCCGAAACCAATTTGTTAGCCGCCCGTTCGGCCTGTTTTCCGCCCGCTTTAATCTGTTGTGCGAGGGCACATTCCTCCTCATCAGCTAATAAAACTTCTTTCCCTATTTCGTTTAAATAGGCCGTGAGCGAAGCCTTTTCATGCTCCGACAAGGGGTGTCCTGTTTTTATTTTCTTCATCTTCTCTTCTGTTTTTGTTATGCTTTGCGATTTTAAAGGCTTGAAATGTATGCCATATTGCCCTGCAATCTGCACCACATTTTAAGGTAAAAGCAATGCTTTTTCAGTGCAATCTATCGGTGTTTCATTTTCAAACCATTCCTTGTTCTTTTGTTTTAAATTGTTCAATGATTTGCTGATATTGGGGCGCTGTGCGAAAGTTGGTGTTCTTTCGCAGTGCCAATTCCACATTTCCCACGCGGTGTTGATAGCCAGCCATCTCGCTCTGTAATTGCAAATTGTGCTTTGCCTGGCGCTGAATGGCACGCTCTTGCTCCCGATAAAGCCTGTTACACACGCGGGTGAGCAGCGGCACCACCACGTTTTCAAACAAGTGATGCCCATGTATATATAAATAGGTGTTACGAGGTGTGACGCCCAGCCGCTTCAAATCGGCCGCCACCTGATGATATTCCTCCCATGCCGCTTCATTCTTTGCCTGCAACATTTGCACCATGCGCCCCACCTTCTTAGCCAATTTCGCCAGGGCATGTTGAGGCGCATTGATGTCGACTTCGCCCATTTCAATGGCATGATTGAATTGTGTCATGGTAAAGTTGCTGTAATGTGTGGAGCGATAATACCAAATGTTCCACACAAAGAGGGGATAGATGATTTCGGAATAGCGTTGCATGAAGGCTTCGAAATCAAAGATGTTGTGGTCGTTGAGCACTACCGAAACCACCACATTGCGCAGTGAAGGCGCATAGCATTGCAAGTTTTCGATGGCATAAGCATAGGTGTGAAACACATAGGGATTGTGCAACAACTGTTGCGAACCTTGAGAAACGCCTTGCAACAGATAGTCGTAATCGGCATCAACACAGGCAATCATGTCTTCGCCCACATCCGAGAGCAGGCGCGATATGGCAGCCTTCTTCCCGCGTTCTATTTTGTGTTGGCGCGAAGGCAGCATCACTTCAAAATAATGTTCCTCGTCTTCTAACTCGCTGAGCACACTGCGCCAGAAGAAAATATCTTCATATCCCTCCACATAGGCCACCACTTTGCGGCGCGCCTGCTTAGAGGTGAGCTGGTTGGCCGCTTCGAAATAGGCCGAAGAAATGTGTTGCTGGAGTCGTTTTGCCATTGTGGTGCGGGGTTAATCGGGCAGAGTGATGTCGGTCACTTCGGTCACATGGTCCATCCAGCCATTCATAATCACGGCCGGACTGTGGGTGGTGATGATGAGCTGCACGTTGGGATTGAGTTGCAGAATGAGGTCGATGAGCTGCTTTTGCCATTCAAAGTGCAGACTCACCTCGGGCTCATCCATGAGCAACACATAAGGGAGTTGGTTTTCCATCAACACGGTGAGCAAAATCATCAGCATCTGTTTTTCACCACTCGAGAGTTGATAGGGCAGCAGCATTTCGCCCATTTGGTTGAAACGTATCTCGTTTTCTGTGCGCACAATGGTCTTTCCTGTTTCTGCAAAAAGGCGGTCGATGAGGTCTTGAAACAGCTGTTTCGGGGCGGCATAGCGTTGCGCTTCGGCAGCCCCGTCAGGCGTTCCGCTTTGCAAAGCAGCAATCATTTGATTGCCCACATTCACCTGATAATCCAGATATTTGCGTTGCAGCTGAAACAGTTGCCAGTCCAATTCGGTGGCCAAGCTAAGGTCTAACTTGCCCATCACGTCGGCATTGATGAGCGGGCGGTCGAACGAGCGCACCACATCAAAGCGGATTTCGTCGGCCGTTTGTGGCATCAAAGTGAGCTTTATTCCCTTGGGTGTGTGAGAGGCATGGGCACTATTCTGCGATAAGCTGCGAATAATCTTGGTGAGAATGGTGCTCTTGCCCACACCGTTGATGCCGCTCAACACATTCACTTTTCGGTCTAAAGTCCACAAAATGTGCTTTGTGCCACTCCAGAGCGAATCGATTTCAATTTGTTTAATATAGTCTGCGTATGCCATACTGTACTTTTTCGTTAGGGCAAATTTACGAAATAAAACCGAAAGGACTATGCGCCCTGTGCCCTTTTTCCATGCAAACACCTGTCTTTTGACAGTTTTGTGGCACAGAATGGCGATGTGGTTCTTAAAAGTTGTAAAATAACAAATAAAAAATTTGCGTTGTCCGAATAATCTCTTTACTTTTGCAACGCCTCAAAAAATGAGGGCGTTTAGCTCAGCTGGTTTAGAGCATCTGCCTTACAAGCAGAGGGTCGGCGGTTCGAATCCGTCAACGCCCACGACCAAAAGGGTGGTTACCAGAGTGGCCAAATGGGGCAGACTGTAAATCTGCTGGCGATGCCTTCGGTGGTTCGAATCCATCACCACCCACACCAACAAAGAGATATCCAATGAAGGATGTCTCTTTGTTTGGTTTTAACACAAGGAGGACGACATGCAAAAAACGCAATTACGCATTAAGAACATGGTGTGCGACCGTTGCAAAATGGCCGTGGAACAGGTGTTGAAGGATGTTGGCTTGACTCCCGAACGCATTGATTTGGGTGAGGTTTGGGTGAGCGATGTGCCTACTGAAGCACAGCTGGCACAGCTCAAAACACGCTTAGAGGCCTTGGGGTTTGAACTGCTCGACGACCAGCGACAGCAGATGATTGAGCGCATGAAGACAGCCATCATCGAGTTGGTGCACCATCATCAAGGCAACAAAACCCTTAATTTGAGCGTCTATTTGGCACAGTTATTGCACCGTGACTATAGCACTTTGAGCAAATTGTTTAGTGAGGTGACGGGGGTCACCATCGAACGTTATTTCATTATGCAACGCATTGAGCGCGTGAAAGAGCTGATACGCTATGATGAACTGACGTTGACCGAGATAGCCTATCAAATGAATTATTCGAGTGTAGCTCATTTAAGCAGTCAGTTTCGCAGCGTCACGGGCATGACACCCACGCAATTCCGCTTCATGAAAACGGCGCAACGTGCCAATCTTGACGAAGTAGGAACGAAATAATCCCGCATAGATGCGTGTGGCTGGGCCACCTCATGGGTGAAAGTAAGTGTTTCATCTTTGCACTGTTTTGCGGGTAGTGTCGCTGCCATGGAGCAGAAGTGAAATCGCAAAAGCGGTTACAAACATCGTGCTTGCAACCGCCTTTGCTGTTCTATCGCCCATAGGGTGAGGGTTAATGAGAAAGTTAATTCCTTGGAGCAGGATAATTATATTGGTCGAAATATTGGAAAGCAGGGCGACGATACCAAGCCGTTTCGACATTCAACTGGAATGAAAAATGCGGATTAACCGAATATTTCACGGCTGTTCCCACCATATCGGCACCCGGGAAACCTAAGCCTCCACCATAGAAACTGCTATAAAGACCGGGATAAAAGCCATAGCCAAGGCCGGGATAAAAGCCATAGGGCGAAGCAAACACGCCCGAACCACTGTTGGCAATAGACTTTTGTCCATAAATCCAAGCCTCCCAATGGTCGTTAAACCGATAGCCCAATGCGGCATAAAGCAAGGCTTCTCGGTAGTTATCGCTGCCCCAATTAGTGTTGCGCAACATGCCTCCTGCAGCCAACCACAGCTTGCGATTCTTCGAAAGCGGTGCTAAATAGGTGGCATTGAGGTTTTGACTGAAGCCACCACGATGGGGAACATGTTTGCCAAAAGTGGCAAAAGCCGACAAACCTGCCGACACGTTGAGCCCTTCGTGCAAGCCCCATCCGTAGTTGTTAAAGCGCGATGTGTAGAGGGGTGGCGTGGGAACAGCATCCGATGCGTCGGCCGTGAAAGCAATTTGTTGCGGCTGTCCTTGATAAACATATTGTGCAGTGTCGGTGAACACGGTGTCGCCTGGCAACACCCAGCCCTTTCTTGGTGCATCAAAACTATGCAAAGGCCCTTCGTGAATGTACATCTGTGCCAACGAAGGCAAGGCACACGTGAGAGCCATCCATGTGATATAAAGCTGTTTCATTCGTTTCATGTGAGCAAAGTTAGCAAATGCCGCCATAAGTTTATCTGCACATTAGTCTTTTTTATGATAACATTCGCAAAAAGCAACAGGCTGCTTGGCAGGTGGAAAGCACAGCACAGCAGCCTTAAATAAACTGAAATTATTTTGTGGTTGGGGCGTTTTGTCCTACTTTTGTAGACAATCAAATTAGAGAAGTTTATGAAGAAAAATCGATTCATGGTGCTGATGTTGGCCTTTCTGGCTATGGGGTTGCCCACGATGGCACAGAAAAGTAACAAGGCAAAGCCCGAAACCTTGGTGAAAAAGGTGCAAGGCATTTGGAAAAAGGCGAAGAAGCAGGTGAGTGAAACGGGCAAGGAGTTGGGCGAAAAGATTGGTGTCGACGACTTGAAAAAGCAGCGAACCGAGGACGATGGTTTGATTGAAGTCGAGGGCATGCGCTATATGCCGGTGTATCATTACGACCAGTTTGTGAGCAAAGACACGGCTGCCGACCAAGAAATGGTGAAGCTCGCGCGGGCGGCTTTTGCAAAGAAATATCCGCGTGCTCAAATCTTATATAGCGTAGTGCCGCAGGAAGATTGGACCAGTACGATTGTGTGCAATGGCGAAACGGTGACGGGTTATCGGCGCCGCGCTTATGCTTACGTGGTGGCTAAAGATGGTAATGATGGCTATCTCAACGCGCGCTTTTTGTTTCGTGAGGACAAACAGCCCGGGCAAGACTATGTGAAAAGTTCGGCATGGCCGCTGTTAGAACGCACAGATGCCATCCCTAATCAGGTTTATCCCAAGCTCATTCAATAATTCTTTGCATAGGTTTGCCGTGCGCCTTTCCGCTCTTTTCTCGTGTGTTTGTTGGCTGTTAGGACTGGTTTACTCGCCATCTGTCGCGGCACAATATGCTTGGCAGCACCAGTTGTCGACGACACGTCCCACTTTGTTCGACTCGTTGCATTATGCTGTGGCGCTACAAACCACGCAATCGCATGGGCAAACACCCTTTTGGTTGGTGGCTAATCGCTATGGATGGGGCACGTTGACCTCGTCGAACGGGGCGGTTATTGCAGAGTTGGAGCGTAGCATTGCGCACGATGACGCACGAAAATGGGGTATGGGCTATGGGGTAGAGTTGGCCGCAGCACGTGGCTTTGGCAGCACGTTGTGGGTGCAGCAAGCCTTTGTGGAGGTGCGTTGGCGACATACTTTGCTCACCCTTGGCAGCAAAGCACAACCCATGGCCTTGAAAGATGGACAGCTCTCCACGGGCAATCAGGCATTAGGCATCAATGCAAGGCCGATACCTGAGGTGCGCCTTTCGCTGCCCCGTTATTGGATAGTGCCCTTCACCCACCGCTGGTTGCGCCTGAAAGGGCACATGGCTTATGGCAAACCCACCGACAGTGGCTGGCAGAAGCGTTTCACCCAAGGGCAACATCGCTACACGCAAGGTGCACTTTACCACAGCAAAGCGGGCTATGTGATGATTGGAAACCCCGAGCGACAGGTGCCCTTTTCCGTAGAATTGGGGCTTGAGATGGCCACGCAATTTGGCGGAACATCCTATCTGAAGCAAAATGGTGGTATGGAGATTGTGCACAACAGTGCCTCGCCTCGTGCATTTTGGCATGCCTTTTTCCCTTCAGGGAGCGATGCCACCGATGGCTCGTTTACCAACAAAGAAGGTAATCATTTGGGGGCATGGCTCATGCGATGTAATTGGCAACAGGCGGCGTGGGGCGTGAGTCTTTATGCCGATCATTATTTTGAAGACAACTCGTCGATGATTCATCTCAACAAGAATGGGTGGGGCACGGGCAGCGATGCACAGCACATGCAGCGGCAACGCTATTTCGTGTATGATTTTAAAGATTGGCTTTTGGGTGGTGAACTGCGCCTGAATGGCACGCCATGGCTGCAAAAAGTGGTGGCAGAGTATGTCTATTCCAAATACCAAGGCGGCCCCGTTTATCACGACCATACGCCCAACGTGGCCGAACATATCGTGGGGCGCGACAATTTTTATAACCATCATCTCTTCTCGGGCTGGCAACATTGGGGCATGGTGATGGGTAATCCGCTCTATCGTTCGCCCATTTATAACGATGATCACACCATCGAAGTGAAAAACAATCGTTTCGTAGCTTGGCATATCGGCCTCATGGGTGAGCCGCTTTCTCGTTTGCACTATCGTCTTTTAGCCACCTATCAACAAGGCTTCGGCACCTATTATCAGCTGTATTATCCTCCGCGTCGAGCGCTGAACCTGCTGCTCGAGACACACTATGCATTTGCTGAAGCATCGAAATGGGCGGGATGGTCGGTCATTCTCGCAGCCGCTTTGGATGCCGGAACGCTCTATGGGCGTCAGCAAGGCTTGCAACTCACGTTGCGCAAGACGGGCATGTTGAATTTTAAAACCAAGCAGAAATGAAATATCTCAGCATTCTTTTTGCCTTCATACTCTGCCTCTCGGCGTGCGAATTAGAAACGTCACACAACGGGAAGTTGGATGGTTGGTGGCTTTTAACAGCGGTCGACACATTGCCGACAGGAGGTCATGCCAACGTGGAGGCACAGCAATGCACGTGGGCTTTCCAAGGACGGCTGTTAGAGTTGCGCGACGTGCCCGGCCAACGCGGCGACTATCTGCTCTCGTTTGCACAGCACGACGACGATTTGTTGCTCAGCCACCCCTATCTTTCGGCACGCGACAGTGGTGATATTGCCGTGCAAACACCGCAACCGTTGCATCCCTATGGCATTCAAACCCTGTCCGAACAGTTCTCGATTACCACTATCGACCGCCGACGTATGGTGCTCACCAGCGCAAGTCTGCGCCTTTATTTCCGGAAGCTATAGCCGCAGTATGGGGGATATGCAGGGGCGGAAGAGATGAATGTACATCAAGATAATGAGGCACGAACGCAATTCTTTTCGAAAATCTTTCCTTGTTTCGCCAAAAACATTTAACTTTGCGCCTGTGAAATAAAAACGTTAAGTGATGAATAGTTTACACCATAAGGCAACCTTCGCAGCGCAAAAGAATTTTTCTTCTGCCTGTTTTTTTATGCCTTTTTATTTGGTCAATCCAAATAATTGTGTAACACACACACACACACACACACACACACACACATTCTAACGTCCGCTCCTACGCGCGCGTAATATACAACATAATCACTTATAAACAAAGGGTGTGCAAGAAGTTTTTCATAAACTTTTTGCATGCCCTTTTTCGTGGAAAAAATCGATCCGTTTTTGTATACAAAGACGGTGTAAAACATAACTCTGAATATATAAAAGTTTTATTAAAATGAAGAAAAAATTGTATGAAACGCCTGCATGTACGGTCATTCCGTTGGCGGATGAGTATTTGTTATTAACGAAAAGTCCCGTGGCACGTCCCGGTGGTGGTGGTGAAGCAGGTCACAAAGGTAGCGTCAGCGTAGGAGACTTTGAAGATGGTGACAGTGAGGAAATCGAAGATGAAGATTAATAGCTGTGGCAAATGAATGGAGTAAAAATAAAAGGAACAACAAAAATGAAGATTAAAAATAAGTTGAGCAACGAGGCATGGAGCAGACTTCGCAACCGAGGTTTGCTTATTGCCGTTGGTGCTGCTGCTCTTTTAGCTGCTGCTTGTGCCGACGATGATTTAGCAACCGACCAACCCGGCAAGCACACCGGAATGGCGTTGGCATTCAATGTGAGCGACGCACAAATGGAAGATTTGGAGCAAGCCCATGCCAAAGGTGCAACGCGCAGCCTGAGCAATCAGCCTGTTTCTGCGACCTACCTTGTACCCCAAAGACTTGAAGCTACGGGCGACAATCCCCATGATTTCTGCCTGATTGAGTCGACCGTTGAGGGCCTTAACCCCGTGAAAGTGGATGCGAAGACGCGCGGAACGATTCTCACCGCCAGCACGCTTGGCACCTTCTCCTCGATTGGTTATCGTGCGGCCAGTTCTGCAGCCGCATCCAATCCCAGTAGCGCGTTGTTATGGTTTCACAACGCGAAGACCAATCCCGATGGAACATTGCAAAATCGTTACGATTGGGACTGGCCCGTAAACGTTTATGGCCGCTTCTATGCTGTGTCGCCCGAAGCTACGGCTACTAATGGCATCACACTTTCACCCAGCACCCCTGCGCAGGTGCCTTATGTTGATTTCGAAGTCAATCAAGATGTAGCGCAGCAAAAGGATTTGATGACAGCCTGCTCGGGCGAGGTGCATTATATTCATGGCAACGACCCCACGAGCAACCTTAAGTTCCGCCATGCACTGGCCGCAGTGAAGTTTTCCATCGGCAGCAACCTCTCGCCTGTCATCATTAAGAAGATTGAAGTTTCAGGTGTGAAGTATAAAGGGCGTTACCAACTGCCCAACAAGGCCGATGGCAGCGATGCCGCTTGGCTTTCGGTTGACAATGCCACCACCACGATGACGCTCGATGGCATCAATGTTGATGCGTCGAAGATGCCCAATACGATGTTGGCCGGCGAGCGCAAAACGCCCACTTATTATAACCAAGCAGGCTGTGAGAACTACACCTTCCTGATGATTCCGCAAACCTTGCCCGCCAAGACGGCGACTGATCATGCCAAGGTTTCGATTTACTACGAAGAAGGTGGAACCACAAAGCATGTCACATTCCCTTTGTGCAATGCAGACGGCACGCCCAGCGTGTGGAAAGAGAACACTACAACCGAATATAAGCTCACACAGCGGAAGTCGGGGTGGGAGTGCCACCTCACGGTTTCGCCAGCCCTCACTTTCTCCTATCAAGAAAGTTCGCAAGGATATACTGTCAACAGTTATCGCGAGGGCTTGGGCGGTACCAAAAAGCAACCCATGTCTTGGAAAGTTGTGAAATATGAAGAAAGCACAGACGGCGGTACAACCTGGACCGACAAAGGCATGACCAAACCCGCTTGGCTCACTAACTTCTCGAAAACTGAGGGCGATGGCGGTAACAAGTACAATGGCAATGTTTATGCTGACTGGGGAAGTGCATCCGTGCGCAAAGACCTGATGATAGATAAGCTCACACCTTATAACAAAGTGCTCAAGGACGCTACACCCAAAGGCAGTGACAGCGACCCTTACAACCTTGCGAACCCCGGTGGAAACGGTGCAAGAGACCGAATCGAAGAGAGTGCCAACAGCTATCTCATCTCTGCCCCTGGGCATTATTGCATCCCGTTGATTTATGGCAACGCGATTAGACGGAATGTAGCCAACAAGAGCGCCTATATCAGCACGGCACCTGTAACACCCAGTTGGATTTATCCTGATGTCATTCTACATACATTCTTGGATCATGCCGATCAACCGATTTCTTCTCCCTATATCAATGTACAAAATAGTACGGATAAAGCTGTGAAAGCAGATGTTGTTTGGATGGATCAACCCAATATGGTTCATTTCGGTACCAATCCAATCAAAACATACAATGGGGTTGACTTTGTAGAGTTCGAAGTCAAGCAAGCTGATATTTGCAATGCGAATGCCGTCATCGCAGTTAAAAACAACAGTGGCACCGTGATGTGGTCGTGGCATTTGTGGTTCGACCACGCCGACGCATTAGACCCTATCCCGTGTAAAAATCATAGTGGTGTCATTTATAAATTCACTCGCAACTCCTTGGGTTATGTCCATCTCAAATGGGAGGTGACTTCTTATACCAAGCCTCGAATGGCACGCGTCACCTTCCAGCAAATAGGCGGCGGTCGCGTTGCAGGGCATCCTGATAATCCACAAGAGGCCAAACTCATTATCACGCAGAACCCCGGTGGTGATCGTGAAGAAGTGAATACCCTCTATGAATGGGGACGTAAGGATGCCTTACCCAACACGACAAAAATCTATCCTGCCAATGCTTTTAAAGCTATTGATGGGCGTGCTTCTGTGGGCAAAACCATTCAAACCCCAGGGACATATTACTATACGAGTTCTGTACAAAACGACCCTTATACTACGACCTATGCCAATACATGGTCGACCAATAACACCAAAATGCCCAACCGGAGCGATGATGAGGTTACCAAGACCATTTATGATCCATGTCCTGCCGGTTTCCACATGCCTGCCTCTAACGCGTTCACAGGTTTCACGACAACGGGTGAAAGTGAAAGTTCTGATAAAAGTAAATATAATGTCGTAGGTCCTTGGGACTATGGTTGGCATTTCAAGACTCATACCACCCCAATAGAAACCATTTTCTTTCCCGCTACGGGCTTCCTTTTCTACTACGATGGCCGTTTGGCTTATACTGGCGAACATGGACATGGTCACTATTGGTCGGCATTCCCAGCCGATGTCCAAAATGGTCTCTTCTTAGATTTTAATGAAAATCAATTATATCCAAGAAACAGTTATGCCCGATCAAGTGGATACATCGTGCGCCCTGTTGCCGACACCAAAACGAGTGTGACACCCAAGACACCTGCTTCAAGCATGGAAGAATGGCAAGAGGAAGATTTGGATGGTGGTTCATTTAAGCAACATTAATCAATCAGTAAACAAGAATATGAAACAAAGATATTTCAAAACAATTTTGTCAATAGTCGGTTCCACACTGCTACTCATTTCGTGTAGCAGCGATGAAATGATGGTGCAAACGAATAGGGTATCCGTTGATGGTTCAAGAATCAGCATGTCGGTAGCTCCTTATGAGACAGCGACGCAGAAATCAAAAAGTCGCGCAGTGGCCGAGCTTGTGAAAGAAGATACTATGCTGTTGTCCAACGGACAGCGCGCAATCGTCTCAATGGAAGAAGATAGCGAAAGCCCGGCCACATCAGACCACACACGTGCTGCCGTTGCCGATGGCCACTACACCATCTACGCCTGCGATCCCATTACCGGCGACCGCATCACGGGTACTAATACGTTGCTGACGGGAACATTTTCTGGTGGAACATTCACCCCCGATGCCGGCTCGCAACTGTCTTTAGATCCCGGCACCTATAAGTTTGTATGTTTTAATGATGCCTTTGAAATTCAAGGCAATTCACTCATTTTGAAAACGGCCTATGTGCAAACGAATGGGGTTTATCCTCACGGTGTAGGAAACTATAGTGGTGGAAAAGATGCCCTTTTGGGCACGGCTACCGAAACCATCAGTGGTGGAGAATGGAAAGTGACCTTCGTCTTGAAGCATCAAACGGCGCGTGTGCGTATGCGTCTTGTGGTCTATACCGACCATTTGGATAATGTCCATGGTGGCTTCAGTGATGCTTACACCCCTTACCCTGTAGAGTTAACATATTCTGCCGACGGTGAGAATCCAACAACCTATATGATAAGTAGTGCTTATGGCAGCCTCTTAGCAGGCTTTGCTTTCCCCGCTACCTCGGCCGACTTCCATGCCACCTATGTTAAGGCACATCAATTCATGTCCAACGATATGTTTATTTGTCCGGGGGAACTAAACAATGCCTTTAGTACAGGCAATGCCATAGCTGGGAATGTGTATGCGGAAGCGTTGGGAAGCATAATGGCAACTATCAATAATCCGGTAACTTTCCAGCGCAACCATTCCTACACCATCACCTTTCGCATTCTCCCCGGAGACCTCTATCTGTTCGAAGATGGCAGTTGCGGAGCGTATAGTGAGAAGGGGTCGCGCACACCGATTGCAGCTGTGGTGACCGAAAAGACCGCTACCGAGGATGGCTTGGCCATCGCGCTGAAAGACGATTACGGGCCAGCGCTATCAGTGTTGCCATGGGGAGTAAGAAACGGCACAACCCAACAATATAATAATGTGGTGAAGGCCACGGTTGCAGATGTCATTGCCGATATGGACGGTTATAAATACACCTGGGAGGCAGCCGGAAGCCATGATGGCGTCACGGTGAAAGCAAATGATCCCACCATGGAAGCCTTCTACAAGGCTGCCAACCACACATCGCCGGCTCCCATCACTTTCGGTGGCGGCAAGCGTGGCAAATGGTTCCTGCCCAGCTTAGGACAATGGGTCTTGGCGCTGAAAGCATTGGGAAAGGCCAGTACTCTGCCGACCGACCTCCTGAGTAGCGGCTCTTCAATGACTAAGGGAAATGTATTCATTGATGATATGAACCGCCCATTCACAGCTGCAGGTGTCGGTGGAGAGGCATTACACGACTATTGGTATTGGACCAGCACGCAATATCACACTTTAGAGGCCTGCTCCATCGACTTTGTGGATGGCGGTCCAGGCTTCTTCCAATTCACCTCAGAGCCTACGGGGATAGTTGGTGAGAACGTTCGCGCTTTCATCTATTTCTAAACCCTTCAAGGCGTTGCAAGGTCTGTCAACGCAACGATAACTTTCGGGGGAGCGCTCCATGATGTTTGCATCATGCGGCGCTCCCCGTTGTGTTTGCGGGGAAACACTCCTTCGTGCGTAGTTTTTCCAAGGCTTTTTTTCCAAACATCGTTTCGTGCGTAGTTTTTCCAAGGCTTTTTTCCCAAACATCGTTTCGTGCGTAGTTTTTCCAAGGCTTTTTCCCAAAAAATGATGTTTCGATTCCACTTTTTACGCTAAAAAATTTGGTTTGCATCAAACTTCCTTTTATCTTTGTGAGTGTCTAATATCGCGCTTCTTGACAGAGGTGTCGATACCCATAAAAATATATTTAAACCAAAAGATTATGAAAATCAAAACGATTACAAAGGGGCATCTCCAAAACATGGAGCACCTTGAGTTTACAAACCACGTGTTGAACATGGCGAAGACGGCCAATTTGGAAAAAATGAAACTGCTCATCGCGCCGTTGGAGGCGGCTTACAAGGCCGAGAACGAAGCGCTCAATCAGCCGCGGACGTTGGACGGAACCGCAGATTTGGTGGAACTCGATGAGGAGCGCGACCGGGCGTTTCGCATGTTCCAAACCATGCTGGATGCGCGGAAGTATGAAAAAAGCAAGGATTTGGTGAAGACGGCGCGCGCGGTGCAGAGCATCGTTGACCGCTATCCCAACTTAGCCGAGGCCAATTATGACAAGGAGTCGGCCATGATTGACAACCTCATCGACGATTTAAACGGAGCCGAGGTGAAGGCATGGGTGACGGAGCTGGCGCTGGCCGAAGCCATCAAACGGTTGGACGAAGGCAACAAGGCGTTTCGTGCCCGCACGCAGCAGCGGCTGGCCAAGGGCGAGGCGTCGGGCATGGCGGATGTGAAGCAGCTGCGACAGATTACGGATGCGGCGCTCAATGCGGTGCTGCGGCGCATGGATTCGTTAGACGACCTCTTCCCGTCGGCCGAGGTGACGGCGCTCATCAAAGCCTACAACGCGCTCGTCGATGGCAAACAGTTCTTGCTGGCCAAGCGCAAGACTACGAATGCGGCAGCCAACGTGCGCAAAAAGGAGGAATGGGGCAAGATGCTCGCCGAGCACTATGCGCTGTTCGAAGTGGAACACAAGTTGCCGCAGGGCAGTCTGTCGTTCACGGGCAACACCATGGGCTCGCAGGCGCAGCGGCTCTACGAACTGGCAGTTGCAGGTAGCGAGAAACCAATTTGGGTGCGCTTCAAACGCAAGAAACTGGTGGAGGCTACGGCCGACGAGTTGGCGAAGGCCAAGCAGGCGCAGAACAACAAGCGCAAGAATAAAAACAAGAGCGGCGGTGCGCAGGCCGGTGCCGGCGGCTCGGGTAATGGCGGTCAGGGCAATGCCACGGTGACGCCGAAGAAATAAATACTACAATTACAAAAGGTTAAGGGGGCGGGAGTGCGCGATGCATTTCCGCCCCCGATGTGTGTGGGTAGATTGTTTACGCGTTTCGTTTGGGTGGATTGCGCATGGTCAACGCATTTCGTTTGGGAGGTGATGTTTGCAAATGTCATTAATTCGCGTGTGTAAATGGATATGGGGGTATCAAGCCTGTAGGGCTTGTACTTTTGATAGCCCAGGGTTGGCGACGATAGGAGGCTACCCTGGGTAAAGTCGCCGGGCGGGAACCTATGCCATCGGTATTGTACTTTTTTTAATTTTCATGTGGGGAAATCATTCGCCGCGTGTGGTAATGA
>ERZ772945.1409-NODE-1409-length-16919-cov-6.138105_pt1 | contig 16919 bp, 16 predicted proteins | sample MGYA00511681_ERZ772945 | MGnify/ENA primary metagenome ERZ772945 (study PRJEB29015, sample SAMEA2737943) | human oral metagenome | biome: human oral; feature: human-associated habitat; material: dental | place: China | collected 2143 ...
TTTTGTTAGTGGAAGGTCTCCGCTTCGTCGTCGGAGTTATCATCGGACGGTGCCGGTTGCAGCAAGGTGCGAAGACAATCCCGGTGCGAATACAAAATACGGTCTATGTAGATGTCGGTTTGCCGGATGCGATAGAAACTCATGTAATTTCCGCCGGTAATAAAGCGGTAATCCGTCTTCACGGCTGTTAGGGTAGCAAGCGGTGTTCCCGCCTGTGCATACTGTGTCAGAATGTGAAGGCTTTGAAGAATACGCTGTACGGTAGATTCTGCGGCAGTGGGATTCCGGAGATTTTTTTCGCTGTACTGTTTGATTTCCGGCAGATCTTGTTGCGCAGACGGAGAAAAATGCAGTTGATTCATTTTGTGAGACCAAGATTTTGTTCGACTTCATTTAAGCTGAGCCAATCCTGCTGTTCCCCTGCGATGCGCCCTTTGGCGAGCTCATGTAAGAGATGCAATCTCGCCTCCTGTTTTTCATAGTCTGCGATATCGACAATCGCATATTTTCCACGCTCGTTTTTTGTCAGAAAAACGGGTGAGCCGACGGCAACATCGCGGAGTACTTCGCTGTAGTTGCGCAGGTCTGAGATGGGTTTAATATTCGGCATAGGCATTACCTCCTTTCTTTGCGTCGAGCATAAACCTGCTGCTGTAAAATTCAACATCAAATTTGGAGCGAAATTGCCGGGCCTCCGCCTTTCTTGACAGCCTTGGCTCAACTCGCTAGGATATTGTGAGAAAGGGAGGGGGGTATGAAGGTTTTGTTGCCAATATTGAAGAAGTACAGGAGAGAGGCAGTGCTGGCGCCTCTCTTTAAGCTTGTGGAGGCGCTGCTCGAGCTGATTGTGCCGCTCATTATGGCACGGATCATTGACCGCGGCATTGCGATGGGAGATCGCGGCTATGTGTTGCAGCAGTCGGCCTTGCTCTTGCTGCTCGGCGCGGCGGGACTCGGGTTCTCGATTACCGCACAGTATTTTGCGGCAAAGGCGGCAATGCGGCTCGGCGGTGAACTGAGGCACCGGTTATTTACCAAGGTGCAGGAGCTCAGCTTTTCGCAGCTGGATCTCTTCGGCGCGGACACGCTGATCACGCGGATGACGAGCGATGTAAACCAGGTGCAGTCCGGCGTCAACATGGTGCTGCGGCTGTTTCTCCGCTCGCCCTTCATTGTCTTCGGCGCCATGATTATGGCGTTTACGATTGATGTGCCGTCGGCGCTGATCTTTGCGGTCGCGATTCCGGTCATCGGTGCGGTTGTCTTCTGGATTCTGCTGACCACCTTACCGCTCTATAAAAAGGTGCAGGGGCGTCTGGATCAGATCATGACGAGCACGCGCGAAAATCTGACCGGTGTCCGCGTGATCCGGGCTTTCCGCCAGGAGGAGAATGAGAGACAGCGCTATGCGACGCGGAATGCGGCGCTGTTTGCGGAGCAGATCCGTGTGGGGCGCATCTCGGGGCTCATGAATCCGCTGACCTATGTGCTCATTAACCTCGCGATTGTCGCACTGATTCAGACAGACGCCGTGCGCGTAAACGCAGGCATTCTCGCGACCGGTCAGGTGGTCGCGCTGCTGAATTATATGTCGCAGATTCTGGTGGAGTTAATCAAGCTTGCCAATCTGATCATTCAGGTGACGCGCGCCATGGCCTGCAGTGACCGCGTTGCCGCAGTGCTGGAGGTGCGGTGCGATATGCAGGACGGCAGCGAGGACACGGCGCAAGCATTTGCGGGCGAGGCGGCGGATGCAAACGGCCGGAAAAAGGCGGTCGAATTCCGGGATGTCTCGCTCCGCTATGACGCAGAGAGCGGCGAAGCGCTCTCGCACATCAGTTTTACGGCCTATGCGGGCGATACCATCGGCATCATCGGCGGCACGGGCAGCGGCAAGTCCTCGCTCGTGAATCTGATTCCGCGTTTCTATGATGTGACGGCGGGCGAGGTAGCGGTCTTTGGAGAGGATGTGCGGAAGCTGACACTCGAGAGTCTCCGCGCGGCAATCGGCATGGTCTTACAGAAGGCAGAGCTCTTTCAGGGCAGCATTGCAGACAATCTCCGCTGGGGCAAAGAGGATGCGGATATCTCGGCGTTCTGGGAGGCGCTGACGGTCGCGCAGGCGAAGGAATATGTCGAGACCAAGCCCGGCACGCTCGACTTCCATCTGGAGCAGAACGCCCGGAATCTGTCGGGCGGTCAGAAGCAGCGCCTCACGATTGCGCGCGCGCTGATGAAGAAGCCGGAGATTCTGATTCTCGACGACAGTGCTTCGGCGCTCGACTTTGCGACCGACGCGGCGCTTCGCACCGCAATCCGCGAGAGCGCAAAGGACATCACCTGCTTCATTGTGTCGCAGCGCGCGGCTTCGGTGCAGTATGCGGACCGGATTCTGGTGCTCGATAACGGGCAGCTGGTCGGCAGCGGCACACATGAGGAGCTTCTCCGGGACAACCGGGTCTATCAGGAGATTTACTACTCCCAGTTCCCGAAGGAGGCGTGAGATGGAACAGAAGAAGAAAAATGATTTTCAGTGGCGCACCGTCAAAAAGGTGCTCCGTTACATCGGCCGCTTCCGGCTGTACCTGATGGCATCGCTACTCTTTGCCTTCCTGACGGTTGTTCTGACTCTGCTCGCGCCGCGTTTGACCGGTGCCGTTGTGGACCACATGATAGGCGCGGGACGGGTGGATTTTCCCGGTGTGCGGCGCATCATGCTGCAGCTTGTCCTCGCGGCGGCTGGCGTGGGCATCTTCCAGTGGTGCATGAATCTCTGCAACAACCACCTGGCCTATGCGGTCGTGCAGGCGCTTCGAAACGATGCTTTCCGGAAGATTGAGCGCCTGCCGTTAAGTTACCTCGATGCGCATCCGGTCGGCGAGATTGAGAGCCGTGTGATTGCGGATGCCGACCAGTTTTCGGACGGCCTTTTGATGGGCTTTACCCAGCTCTTTACGGGTGTCCTCACGATACTCGGGACGCTCCTCTTCATGCTCTCGGTCAATGTCTGGATTACGCTCGCGGTCGTGTTGATCACACCGCTTAGTTTCTTGCTCGCGGGTTATATCTCAAAGCACAGCTATATTTTGTTTCGCGCGCAGTCGACGCTTCGCGGCGAGCAGACCGGCATGATTAACGAGATGGTCGAGGGACAGCGCGTCGTCAAGGCCTTTCACCGCGAGCGCGCCGTGATTTCGGATTTCGATGCGCTCAATGAAAAGCTGACCGAGACTTCGCTGAAAGCGACTTTCTTCTCTTCGCTGACCAATCCGACGACGCGCTTTGTAAATGCCTTAGTCTATATGATTGTCGGCGCGGTCGGTGCTCTCTCGGTGATCGGCGGGCATCTGACGGTCGGCGAGCTCACGGCTTTTCTCAGCTATGCGAGTCAGTACGCAAAGCCGTTCAACGAGATTTCGGGCGTTGTGACCGAGCTCCAGAACGCGATTGCCTGCGCGGCGCGACTCTTTGAGTTTATCGAGGAGAAGGAGGAGGTGCCCGACGCGGCGGATGCCAAGGTGACAGAGCGCTTCGACGGTGCGGTCGGGTTTGACAAGGTCGCCTTTTCCTATGTGCCGGAGCAGCATCTCATTGAGAACTTTGACTTTGCGGTGAAACCGGGACAGAAGATTGCGATTGTCGGGCCGACCGGCTGCGGCAAGACGACGCTCATTAATCTCCTGATGCGCTTCTACGATGTGACGGGCGGCAGCATCACCCTCGACGGCACGGATCTCCGTGACCTGACGCGTGCCTCGCTCCGCGGCGGCTTCGGCATGGTCTTACAGGAGACCTGGTTAAAGAGCGGTACGATACGCGAGAACATCACGATGGGCAATCCCGGCATTTCCGAGGAGCGGATGCGCGAGGTTGCGCGCATCTGCCACATTGCGAATTTCATCGAAAAACTGCCGCAGGGCTATGACACGGTGATTGCCGAGAACGGCGAGGGCTTCTCGCAGGGACAGAAGCAGCTCCTCTGCATTGCCCGCGTCATGATGAGCAATCCGTCGATGCTGATTCTGGACGAGGCGACTTCTTCGATCGACACGCGGACGGAGCTCAAAATTCAGGAGGCGTTCAATCAACTCATGGAGAGGCGCACGAGTTTTATTGTCGCGCACCGTCTCTCGACGATACGGAACGCCGATGTGATTCTTGTGATGAAGGCCGGACACATCATCGAAAAGGGCAACCACGAGGAACTCATGGCGGCGAAGGGCTTCTACTACACGCTCTATGAGAGCCAGTTCCTCGGCAAGTCGATTTAGTGGCAAAGAGCGGGTTGCTTTGGTATAATGTGGCTGTTATTGTGAAATTGCGAAATGAGGAGGCACAACATGAATATTGTTTGCTTGGATCTGGAGGGCGTGCTGGTTCCCGAAATCTGGATTGCGTTTGCGGAGGCTTCGGGCATCCCGGAACTTCGCCGCACGACGCGGGACGAGCCGGACTACGACAAGCTGATGCGCTACCGCATTGACATTCTGAAGGAGCACGGCCTCGGGCTCAAGGAGATTCAGGAGACCATCGCGACGATTGATCCGATGCCGGGCGCCAAGGAGTTCCTCGACGAGCTCCGGAGCTTTACCCAGGTCATGATTCTGAGTGACACGTTCACGCAGTTCGCGTCTCCTCTCATGAAAAAGCTCGGCTACCCGACGATACTCTGCAACTCGCTTGAGGTCGCGGAGAGCGGTGAAATCACGGGCTTCAAGATGCGCATCGAGCACTCGAAGCTCACGACGGTGCGCGCGCTCCAGTCGATCGGCTATGAGACGATTGCGAGCGGCGACAGCTACAACGACCTCGGCATGATCGAGGCGAGTAAGGCGGGCTTCCTGTTCCGGACGACGGAGGAAATCAAGAAGGCTTACCCGCAGTACCCGGCGTTTGAGACCTATGCGGAACTGCTCGCGGCAATCAAGGCAGCGCAGTGACGAGATGAGCAAAGGACAGCTTCCCGAAAGGAGGCTGTCTTTTCGTGTGCGGGAAATCGGAGAGTTTGCACATTTGCCGCGGCGGGCGGAGAGGAGATTCGTATGACAGAGGCGATTTTTGACAGAGATCCGCGGGAGCTCTGCTTTACGGCGGAAGTGCTCTCTTCGGCGGAGAGAACGGCAGACGGCGAGACTTGTTTTGCGGTGATTCTGGACCGGACGGCCTTTTTTCCGGAACAGGGCGGGCAGAAGGCGGACCGCGGCACGCTCGGCGGGGCGAAGGTTCTGGATGTCACGATACGGGACGGCATCATCACCCACCTGGTCGACACGCCGCTATCTGTCGGCAGTACGGTCACGGGGACGGTCGACTGGGCGCGCCGCTTTGACTTTATGCAGCAGCACACGGGCGAGCACATGTTGTCGGGGCTTGCGCACCGCCTCTTCGGCGCGGAAAATGTGGGCTTTCATCTGAGCGAGCGCGAAGTGCAGGTGGATCTCAGTGTTCCGCTCGGCGCGGCGGATCTCGCGAAGCTTGAGCGCGCGGTCAATGAGGCCGTTTTCCGGGACATCCCGGTGCGCGCCTTTTATCCGGACGCGGCGGAGCTCGCGGCGCTTTCCTACCGGCAGAAAAAGGAACTGACGGGGGCAATCCGCCTCGTCGAAATCGGGGATGTGGACACCTGCGCCTGCTGCGCGCCCCATGTCAATCGGAGTTCGGAGGTGGGGCTCGTAAAGATTCTGAGCGCAATGAACTATAAGGGCGGCACCAGACTGTATCTCGCCTGCGGGATGCGGGCGCTCACGGCGTTTTCGGCCTGCCTCGACGAGGCAAAAGAGATTTCGGCGCGGCTCTCGGCGCCGCTCGGCGAACTGGACAGTGCGGTCTTGAAAGTGCAGGAGAAGAGCGCTGCCGCCGAGAGCCGCGCGGCTTCGATTGCGGTCGAACTGATTCTTGCAAAGGCAGAGACAGCGGCGCAGAGAGGCGAGCAGGCGCCCTGCCTTGTTCTGCCGCCGCTCCCGGAGAGCGCGCTTCAGCGCGCGCTAAAGCCGCTCAGAGAGCGCTTTCACAGTGTAATCGGGCTTTTCTCCGGCGCGGAGGAGACAGGCTATGCGTTTCTTCTGTCCGGCGACGGGGTTGACTGGAAGCCTTTTCTCGCCGAACTCCGCGCGCACGGCGGCAAGGGCGGCGGCGGAAAAGATCGCATTCAGGGTCGTATCTTTTGTAAAGCGACAGAAATACCCGCTCTTTTTCATGATTTTGTAAAAAATGAGAAGTAAGATTGTGATAAAATTACAAGAGAAATGAAATAGAACTGAGAGCGGAGACGGCATCTCAGGGGAGGGGGATTTCGTTTTGATGCAGGAAAAAATCAAAAAAGGGCTCTGTTGTCTCATCGCGGCACTGCTGCTTTTCGGCGGCATTTTCGGTGCGGAGACAGCTTATGCGGCGACTGCGCCGCAGATTGCCTCGGAGGGCGCGGCGCTCTACAATGCGACGACGGGACAGTTTTTGTATGAGAAGAACGCAAATCAGCAGTTCTATCCGGCTTCAATCACCAAGTTTATGACGGCACTTCTGGTGCTCGAGAACAGCTCACAGGACGATGTGGTTGTGTTCTCCGACAGCGCGACCGGAAATCTGGAGTCGGGCGCGGTGAATCTGGAGCTCACAAAGGGCGACCGCGTCAAGGTGCGGGATTGTCTCTACGGGCTCATGCTGAAATCCGCGAACGAGGTCGCAAACGGGCTCGCCGAGCATGTCTCGGGTTCGGTCTCCGCGTTCGCGCAGAAAATGAACCGGAGAGCCGGACAGCTTGGCTGCACCAACACGCATTTCGTGAATCCGAACGGCCTGAACAACGCAAACCATGTCACGACACCGCATGACATGGCGCTGATCGCGAAGGCCTGTTTTGACCGCGCCGATTTCCGCGCGCTGGATCAGACGACTTCGTACCATTTTCCGGCGACCCAAAAGCGTCCGAACGGCACGGACATCACAATGGGACACCGTATGATTGCGCCGGGCGGTTCGGACTATTATCCGGGCATTCTCGGCGGCAAAACAGGCTATACGAGCGCGGCGGGCAATACGCTCGTGACCTGCGCGGAGCGAAACGGCGTGCGCCTCATTGCCGTGGTCATGAAGAGCAAGCGGACACAGTACGCGGACACGAGGGCGCTGCTCGACTACGGGTTCCAAGTCGCGGGAGAGTCCGGCGGAAAAAAACAGGAGGCCGTGGGCGGGGAAACGGCACAGGAGACAAGCGGCAGAGTACAGGCGCTCACGGCAAACAGTCAGGCTCAAAGTCAGCAGGAAAATCCGGCGGCAAATCAGCAGGCGGTAAATCCGTCGGCAAGTCAAAGTCAGGCGGTAAGCAGACAAACGGTAAGTCCGGCGGGAAGTCAGGCAAATCCGGCAAGCAGACAGGAAGCAAATCCGGCGGCAAATCAAAATCAGGCGGTAAGTGGACCGGGGGCAAAGCTTCCAAGTCAGGCGGGGTGGCTCCAAAGAAACGGTGTGTGGGCGTACAGAGAAGCAAACGGTGAGTTTGTGAAGAATGCCCGCCGGGAGATTAACGGTGCGCAGTACTGGTTTGACGCGGACGGCAATATGAAGGAGGGCTGGCAGCAGGACAACACGGGAGCCTGGTACTACCTGACACCGGGACAGGGCGCACTGCAGCAAAACTGCTGGCTACAGTATCGGAATCAGTGGTATTATCTTGGAAGTGACGGCAAAATGTTGACAGACAGCCGCACACCGGATGGATACCGAGTCAACAGGGAAGGGGTTTGGATTGGATAAGAAGAAACTTTTCTTCTCGTTCGGTTTGGCGGCGGTCGGCATTGCAGCGGCCGCCCTTTTTGAATCCGAGCGGGAGCGTCGGAGCCTCGTTGTGCGCCGCTATGAACTGCGGAGCCCGAAAATCGAAAGACCGCGCCGCATTGTATACCTCTCGGACTTTCACGAGCGCCGTCTCGGCGACATTGCGGCGCGGCTCCTGAAAGAAACGGAGCGGCTTCGGCCGGACTACATCTTCCTCGGCGGAGATATGGTGACGGCAAAGCACGGCGCTTCGATTCAGGCGACCCTCGCGCTGACAGAGCGGCTCGCGGAAATCGCGCCGGTCTACTACGGCGAGGGAAACCACGAGGCGCGGCTGGACCGCGACCGCGGGCGCTATTTGCAGCTGTTCGATGACTTGCAGGCGGGGCTTAGTCGGCAGGGCGTACACTACCTCTCGGATGAGACTGTGTTGCTCGGCGATGACCTTGCGCTCTCGGGGCTCCATATCACCGAGAACTTTTACCGGCGAGCGCCGCACGATGAGATGCGCGAAGACTATGTGCAGTCTCATCTCGGCGCGGCAAATGCGACGCGCTTTCAGCTTCTTTTTGCGCATAGCCCGGCTTTTTTTGACGCCTATGCGCGCTGGGGCGCGGATCTCACCTTCGCGGGGCACTGGCACGGCGGCACGGTGCGGCTCCCGGGGAACATAGGCCTCATGACGCCGCAGTTTGAATTTTTCCGCCGCCCGGCGAGCGGGCTTTTCTACCGGGGAGAACACGCGATGCTCCTAAGCCCGGGCATCGGCACGCACAGCATCAACCTCCGCTTGATGAATTTGCCGGAGCTCATGGTGCTGGAGCTTCGAAAGGGGAGAGAACATGGCAGATGAGGCGCTCTCGCTGCGGCTTGAAAAGTATGAGGGGCCGCTCGATCTTCTCTTAAAGCTGATTGAGAAGAATAAAATCAATATCTACGACATTCCGATTGCCGAGATCACGGAGCAGTATATGGCGTACCTCTCCGGCATGGAGAGAGAGGATCTCGATCAGCTCTCGGAATTCCTTCTGATGGCGGCGACTTTGCTCGACATCAAGGCGCGCATGCTTCTGCCGCGCGAGGTGGATCAGGAGACCGGCGAAGAGGTGGATCCGAGAGCGGAACTTGTGAATCGCCTCCTGGAGCACAAGAAGTACAAGCTCATGGCGGAGGAACTCGCCGACCGCGAATTTGACGCCTACAAGGTCTTTTTCCGCGAACCCGCGCTTCCGAAAGAGGTCGCGGAGTGGACGCAGCCCGTGGATCTCGACGAGCTCTTTCAGGATGTGACGCTCACGCGACTTCAGTTTGTGTTTCAGGAAGTCATGCGTCAGCGCGAAGACAGGATCGATCCGGAGCGGAGTCGCTTCGGGACCATCAAACGCGAGCCCATCAGTCTGAAGATGCAGATTGAAGCGGTCATGAGCTATGCGCGCGCGCACGAGAGTTTTTCGTTTCGGGACTTACTCGAAAAGCGGCGCAGCAAGCTGCTCCTCGTGGTCACGTTTCTCGCGGTGCTCGAGCTCATGAAGGCGGGGATTCTGACCGCTTCGCAGGAGAGCCCGGCGCTCGACATCTACCTTGAGGTCTCGGCGGAAGAATTGGAGAACAGGCACGACTTTTCGGAGCTTTTTGACGGCTGAGCTTGCGCGCGGCTTCCAGGTCGTGGTATGCTCTCTTTGTATCGATAAATGTACAAGGTCTCGGAGAGACCGGAGGTGAATATGGAATTTCGGCATGTATTGGTGGCGGGCGGCGGCGTGCTCGGCGCGCAGATTGCGTTTCAGACGGCGTTTAAGGGCTTCCCGGTGACGATATGGCTCCGGAGCGAGGGCTCGATCGGCAGAACGGAGCCGAAGCTTGCGCGTCTTTACAATGTGTATCGCGCGGAACTCGCGCGAGTCGGCGAGGCGATGCTCGCGGGCAAACCGCTTGATTTGCCGCGCGGTTTCGGCGACGCGGCGGCGGTCAAGAGCGCAGAGGATCTCGCGCGCCTCGAGAAGGCTGTCGAGGCGGCGAAACAGAACATTCGGCTCTCGCTGGATCTTGCGGAGAGTGTCCGCGAGGCGGATTTCATCATCGAGAGCATGGCGGAGGACAGGGAGGCCAAGCGGGAATTTTACGCGAAACTCGCCCCCTTTCTCGACGAAAAGACGATTGTCGCGACCAATTCCTCGACGATGATTCCGAGCATGTTCTCGGATTTGCTGCCCTATCCGGAGAATTATCTCGCGCTTCACTTTGCAAACAATATCTGGCGCAGCAATACGGCGGAGATCATGGGGCACAGCGGGACTTCGGAGGCGGTCTTTGGCCGCGTCGTGGAATTTGCCAAGGAAATCGGCATGATTCCACTGGAACTCAAAAAGGAGCAGCCGGGCTATATTCTGAACTCAATGCTTGTGCCTTTCTTAAGTGCCGCGGAGGCGCTTTGGGCCAACGAGGTCGCGGATCCGGAGACCATTGATAAGACCTGGACGCTCGGCACGGGTTCGCCCTACGGCCCCTTCCGGATTCTCGACATTGTGGGGCTTCAGACGGCGTACAATATTGTCTCGATGAATCCGGAGGCGAAAAATCCGGAGAGCACGGCCGGCAAGATTGCGGCGGGACTCAAGGCAAAAATCGACGCGGGCAAGACCGGCGTCAACGCGGGCGAGGGCTTTTACCGCTACGAAAAATAAGAGGCAGGACAAACGATTCCGTGCTATACTGGTACGGACAAGAGTTCTTTAACAGATTTCAGAAGTGGAGGAACCAATATGTTGACACATCTTTCTATTGAGAAGGTAATCGGAAGAGAGATCATTGACTCCCGCGGCAATCCGACGGTCGAGGCAGAGGTCACGCTTTCCGACGGTTCGGTCGGCAGAGGCACCGCACCGAGCGGCGCTTCGACCGGTGAGTTTGAGGCGATTGAGCTTCGCGACGGCGACAAGTCCCGCTTTGGCGGCAAGGGCGTGAGAAAGGCTGTCGAGAACATCAACACCGTGATCAACGACGTGCTGCACGGTCTGGATCCGCAGAATGTCTACGCGGTCGATGCCGCAATGCTCGCGGCGGACGGCACCGAGAATAAGTCGAAGCTCGGCGCAAACGCGATTCTCGCGGTTTCGATTGCTTCGGCAAAGGCTGCGGCCGAGTCGCTCGGCATTCCGCTGTACCGCTTCCTCGGCGGCGCAAACGGCAATAACCTGCCGGTGCCGATGATGAACATCTTAAACGGCGGCGTACACGCGACGAACTCCGTGGACACCCAGGAGTTCATGATTATGCCGGTCGGCGCGCCGAGCTTCTCCGAGGGTCTCCGCTGGTGCACCGAGGTGTTCCACAGCCTCCAGAAGATTCTGAAGAGCGAGGGCAATACGACGGCTGTCGGCGACGAGGGCGGTTTTGCGCCGAACTTAAAGGATGACGAGGACACGATTGAGCACATTCTCGCGGCAGTCCGCGACGCAGGCTACGAGCCGGGCAAGGACTTTGTGCTCGCGATGGATGCGGCTTCCTCCGAGTGGAAGAGCGACAAGGGCATCGGCTTCTATCATCAGCCGAAGTCCGGCAGGGACTTCACCTCGAAGGAGCTCATTGCGCACTGGAAGAGCCTCATTGAGAAGTATCCGATCTGGTCCATCGAGGACGGCCTCGATGAAGAGGACTGGGAGGGCTGGAAAGAGATGACGAAGGAGCTCGGCGACAAGGTTCAGCTGGTCGGCGACGATCTCTTTGTCACGAACACGAAGCGCCTCAAGAAGGGCATTGAGCTTGGCTGCGGCAACTCGATTCTGATTAAGCTTAATCAGATCGGTTCGGTCTCCGAGACCCTCGAGGCAATCAAGATGGCGCACAAGGCGGGCTACACGGCGATTACCTCCCACCGTTCCGGTGAGACCGAGGATACGACGATTGCCGATCTCGCGGTCGCGCTGAATACGCGTCAGATTAAGACCGGTGCGCCGAGCCGTTCCGAGCGTGTCGCGAAGTACAACCAGCTGCTCCGCATCGAGTCGGATCTCGGTGTCGCGGCGGAGTATCCGGGCAAGAACGCGTTCAACCGTTAATCACACGAAAAAAATAAAGGCAGGGTGCCGGAGAGAGATCTCCGGATAATCGGGAAGCAGCAGAATCTGCGCGAACTCGTCACCGTATGCGGGGAGTCCGTCTGTCACTGCGAGAGCGGGAAGGCAGACAAGGGGCTGTGAGCCGCGAGCCGGGAGACCGGCCCTGTCTTTTAAGTACCTTCCTGAGCACGAGTGCCTGTCCGGGAACGCAGAGAAGAGGCGAGCTGCCTCTTCTTTGTGTGACAAAGAGAGGCTCTCTGCAAAGATGAGTCTCTCTTTGCACTTTATTTGGAATTTTTGCGCGGATATGTTACAATGAAACGGCATAATTTCATGCAAAGGGAGGAAATTGAAATGAAGAAAGTTAAAGTTGGAGCAGTTTTAGTGGCAGCAGCGCTCGCGGCAGTTCTGGCGACCGGCTGCAGCAGCAAGAAGGACGAGAGCAAGGCAGCTTCCAGCGCTATGGAGTCCGCTTCCAGTATGGCGGAGAGCGCAAATGCGGCAGCTTCCAGCGGTGTCGAAGAGGCGAGCAAGGCAGCTTCCGGCGCGGTTGAAGAGGCGAACAAAGTAGCTTCCGACGCGGCAAAGGCAGGCTCCGATGCAGCTTCCGCAGCGGTGGAGGGCGCAAACAAGGCGGCTTCCGATGCGGCGAAGGCAGGCTCCGATGCGGCGAAGGCAGGCGAGAAGGCTGCGGGCGAAGCGGCGGAGAAGGCCGGTGAGGCAGCCGACAAGGCGGGCAAAGCGGCAGAGAAGGCAGGCGAGGCAGTAGATAAAGCTGCTGCGGGTGCTGACAAGGCCGGCGAGACCACGGTTTCCGAGTCCAGATAAGATACTGTTTGCTGAAATGCCAGAGGCTCTCCGCGAGGATGAGCCTCTTTTTATGCGAACAGAGACGGTTTTGAGGAATAAATTGACAGAGGGGTTAGGCAATGAAGAAGAAATACGGAGTAGCGGTGGCAATGGCGGCGCTCGCAGCCGTTCTCGCAGCGGGTTGCGGCGCAAAGAAGGCGGAGAGCGCGGCTTCGTCTGCCGAGAGTGCAGCATCGGAGGTTGCATCGAAGGGCGAGAGCGCAGCGAGCAAAGGCGAAAAGAAGCCTGCGGACTTCAAGGCAGAGGATTTCAAGGCGGGTGACGATATCACGGCACAGGCCGAGGCGGCGGCGCAGATGCTCGCGGAGAAGCACGAGAAGCTGACGGTTGCCGACGGAACCTATCAGGTCAACGTGATGCTTTCCGGCGGCAGCGGCAGAGCAAAGATTGCGAGCCCGACCGAGCTCACGATTAAGGACGGCAGAGCGACGGCAAAGATTGTCTGGAGCAGCGACAAGTACGACTACATGGAAGTCGAGGGCATTCGCTTTACGCCGGAGATTCAGAACGGCCACTCGGTCTTTATGGTTCCGGTCACGGAGCTCGATAAGCCGCTTGCGATGGTCGGCGACACGACGGCGATGAGCACGCCGCATGCAATCGACTATCAGCTCACATTTGAACTGCAGAAGTAAGGACTTCGGGCAAACAGCGCATTCATAAAGGAGCGGAGAGATGAGAAAGACAAAGCTTGCATTGTTGGCATTGACGGCGGCCCTGGCGGTCACAGCCTGCGGCGGCAAAAAGGAAGAAAAGAAGCCGGAGACCGTGAGCGCAGCAGAGACACAGGCAACGGAGGCGACAGAGGCGACGACGCTTGCCCCCGCGACCGATGAAGAGAAGGCGCAGGCGGCAGAGGTCGGCAAGAAGATTGATGCAATCTATGTCCAGAATTGGAGCGAGGACACGGAGAAGCTCTGCAAAGAGGCAAAGGAGGCTTGGGACGCTTTGAGTGACAGCGCAAAGGCAGAGGTGAAGGGCGAGCACGCGTCACCGGAGTATTTCGGTCTGGACACCGGCGATGTGACAAAGGACAATCCCTTAAACCAGGATGAGATCGGTGAGAAGGAGATTCTGGTGGTGAGCTTCGGCACGTCCTATAACGACAGCCGCGCGAAGGATATCGGCGGCATCGAGTCCTATCTCGCAAAGCAGTTCCCGGACTACAGCGTGCGCCGTGCCTTTACGTCTCAGATCATCATGAACCACATCCTCGCGCGGGACGGCGAGAAGATTGACAATGTGGAGCAGGCGCTGGAGCGCGCCAAGAAGAACGGCGTCAAAGAGCTCATTGTCCAGCCGACTCACCTCATGCAGGGCAAGGAGTACGATGAGTTAAAGGAGACGCTCGACAAACACAAGGCGGATTTCGCAAAAGTCGCGCTCGCAGAGCCGTTGCTTGGCGAAGTGGGCAAGGACGCGGAGGAGATCAATGCCGACAAGGAGCAGGTCGCGACCTTGCTTGTCCAGGCGGCTGTGACCGACGGCGGTTTTGATTCTGTCCAGAAGGCGGGACAGGAAGGCGCGGCCTTTGTCTTCCTGGGACACGGCACCTCCCACACCGCGGCAATCACCTATTCCGAGATGCAGACTGCAATGCGGAAGCTCGGCTACAACAATGTGTTCATCGGCACCGTTGAGGGCGAGCCGGCGGAGACCGCGGTTGACGCTGTGATTGAGGCGGTCAAGAAGGCCGGCTTTAAGAAGGTCACGCTTCGCCCGATGATGGTTGTCGCAGGCGATCACGCGCACAACGATATGGCAGGCGCGGAGGATGATTCCTGGCTGCAGAAGTTTGTCGCGTCGAAGAACTTTGACCGCGTTGAGACCCAGATTCTCGGCCTGGGCGGCATCGCCGACATTGAGAAAATTTATGCGGCGCACACGCAGGCGGCCATCGATCAGGCCGAGGGCAAGACGGCAGAGAGTAGCGCAGCCGAGACGACGGCTGCCGAGAGCAAGGCAAACTAAAGACTGACAGGGAGAGAAGATGAAGAGAAACAGCAGGATGCGCGGCATCGGCGGATTGCTTGCGCTGGCACTCGGGCTCAGCTTACTCATGAGCGGCTGTGGAGCGAAGGCGCCCGAGAGCGGCGCCGCGGGCAGCGCGGCGGCGAAGGAAGGGACGACGGCGGTGACAGCGGAGAGTCAGGTCACGGCGACCGCTGCATTGCCGGACGGCGTCTATACGGCGCACTTTGAGACCGACAGCTCGATGTTTCATGTGAGCGAGGCGATGCACGACCGCGGGACGCTGACCGTAAAGGACGGGAAGATGACCCTCCATGTGTCGCTCCAGTCAAAGCGCATCCTGAATCTTTTTCCCGGGCGCGCCGAGGATGCCAAAAAGGACGGTGCTGTGCTCTTACAGCCGACAACCGACACGGTCAAGTTTGAGGACGGGAGCACACAGGAAGTCTACGGGTTCGATATCCCCGTCCCGGCGCTTGACACGGAATTCCCGCTCGCCCTTGTCGGCACCAAGGGTGTCTGGTACGACCATCAGGTCAAAGTCACAGAAGTCAAAGCAGAAGAGGTAAGTCAGGCGGCAGCTCCGGAGATTCCGGGGCTGCGCTTTGTTAAACGGATGGACCTTCGCTATGCAAAGACCTTTGATATTTACTTCTATGAGAAGAATTTCGCGCTGATCGATGTGCACGGCGCGGCGCGCTATCTGGTGATTCCGGCGGGAGAGGCAGCGCCGAAAGAGCTGCCGGGCGATGTGGTGCGCTTACAGCAGCCGCTGGATCACATCTACCTTGCGGCGACGGCGGCCATGAGTCTCTTTGAGGTAAACGGTGCGCTCGGTGATGTCCGTTTTACCGGCACGAGAGCGGAGGGCTGGCACATTGATGCGCCGAAGCGGGCGCTTTCGAGCGGTGCCATGCGCTTTGCGGGAAAGTACAGCGCGCCGGACTACGAGCTCCTCACATCGGAGGGCTGCAATCTTGCCATCGAGTCGCTGATGATACTGCACGCGCCCGAGGTGAAGGAGATGTTCGAGCGGCTCGGGATTCCGGTCTTTGTCGACTACTCGAGCAATGAGAGCCATCCGCTCGGGCGCACCGAGTGGGTGCGGCTCTACGGTGTGCTGACGAATCATCAGGCGGAGGCAGAACGGTTTTTTGACGCGCAGTGCGAAAAAATGGACTCGTTGCAGAATGTCGCGGACAGCGGCAAACAGGTCGTCTTCTTTGCGATGAACCGCGACGGGAGTTTTGTCGTCCGGCGGCGCACGGACTATGTGCCGAAGATGATACAGCTTGCGGGTGGGCACTATGTCGGGGTCGGCGCGGATGAGGCCGGCAGGAGCTCGGTGCAGCGCGTGTCGCGTGAGGCGTTTTTCGAGGCGGCGCGCGATGCCGATGTATTGGTTTACAATGCAACCGTGGAGGCACCGCTCAAAGATCTCGCGGAGCTCAAGGCAAAGGATGAGCTCTTCGCCGACTTCAAGGCCGTACAGGCGGGAGAGGTCTATCAGCTCGGCGGCGACATGTACCAGTCGGCGGATGCGGTCGCCGGACTGACGCTCGACTTTTACCGTGTGCTGCATGGCGAGACCGATGTCCCGCTGCAGTATCTGAGGAAACTCTCATGAGTGCGGGAAGAGGGCGGAGCGCGCTGGTATTTCTGTTTCTCAGCCTTGCGCTGCTTTTGTTGTTCTACTGGAATCTCGCTGCGGGGACAGTGCTCTTTTCGCCGGGAAAGCTGTGGACGCTTCTCAGCACGCCGGGCGGCAGAGATCCGGCAGCCAGTATTTTATTCAAGATACGCCTGCCGCGTGCACTGATGGCCTTGCTGCTCGGCGGAGCGCTCGCGGTCTCGGGCTTTCTTCTGCAGACCTACTTTGCAAACCCGATTGCGGGTCCCTTTGTGCTCGGCGTTTCCTCGGGCGCGCGGCTCGCGGTGGCGCTCTGCATGATGCTCTTTTTCGCGCGAAACCGCGCGACGAGTTCGCTTGCGCTGGTGCTCGCCGCCTTTCTCGGCTCGCTGGTCTCGCTCGGCTTTCTGCTTGCGGTCTCAAGCTGGGTGCGCCATATGGCGGCTCTCCTGGTGGCCGGCATCATGATAGGGTATATCTGTTCGGCCGCGACCGATTTTTTACTGAGTTTTGCGGCGGACTCGGAGATTGTGTCCCTGCACAGCTGGTCGCAGGGCAGCTTTTCCGGCATGAGCCTTGCAGAGGTCAGGACAGCGGCACTGCTCATTGCGGGCTGC
>ERZ772945.1410-NODE-1410-length-16917-cov-4.223817_pt1 | contig 16917 bp, 15 predicted proteins | sample MGYA00511681_ERZ772945 | MGnify/ENA primary metagenome ERZ772945 (study PRJEB29015, sample SAMEA2737943) | human oral metagenome | biome: human oral; feature: human-associated habitat; material: dental | place: China | collected 2143 ...
CTAATATTATTTCGAAATAAAAAATGAGAGTATTGATATAGAACAAACACTTGACTTTGTTCGCTTAAACGAATATAATATCATTGATATCTTCCAGCTCTGTTTATTGAGGTGTTTTCTATGAATGGATATATTACGGTTCAGGAAGCCGCAGAAAAGTGGGGGATTACCCCTCGCCAGGTCCAAATACTTTGTAAGAACAATCGTATTATTGGTGCAACAAGAATGAGCCGTATTTGGATTATTCCTGAGAATGCCGAAAAACCTACTAATGACAAAAGAAAGGCTGGAAGCACAGATGACTAATGTCGACAAAATTAGAGACCTTGCCAATCGCTTCCAAACGAATTTGGCTTATTATAAGGATGTCAAGAACAATTATAATGAACACTCTTGCCGTATTGAATACATTGATCCTCTTTTGAAAATTTTAGGATGGGATGTTGCAAATGAAAGAGGTCTTGCTCCGCAATACCGTGAGGTAATTGCCGAAAACTATTCAACCCCTACTGATCGTCCGGATTATACGATGACGTTAAGGGGTGTTGCGAAATTCTTTCTTGAAGCGAAAAAGCCTGCCGTCGATATTACCAGAGTAACCGACCCAGCTTTTCAAACAAGAAAATACGGATGGAACGCCAATCATAGAATTGCCGTTCTCACAAATTTTGAATATCTTGCGATATATGATACTTGCTATATTCCCAAAGAGGAAGATGGATGTGCCGTGGCGCGTTATCGTATCTTCCACTTTACCGAATATGCAGAGCGGTATGACGAGATCGTTTCTCTCATTTCAAGGGATGTAGTTTATTCCGGCGAATTTGACCGGTATTTAGATGACAATTTCCCTGCAACTGACGGCGAGAAACAGCAGGTAGATACACTGTTCTTAAAACAGATCAATGATTGGCGAATTTCACTGAGCAATGAGCTTTATAGAAAAGGCGGGCGGTATCAGTCTCTTGAAGTCCTCAATGATGTTGTTCAGGAGTTTATCAACCAGATTGTCTTCCTTCGCATTTGCGAAGATAAGAATCTCCCACTGTATCACAAACTTCAAGATACAGTTTCTGAGCCTGAGCAACTTCAAGCAAAGCTGGAAGAACTGTTACGTTCTGCAGACCATCGTTACAACTCCGGTATGTTCTCCGGGGATGATATTGTTTTTGATCTGTCCAGTGCTGTAATCTCTGAAATGATAAAAGGACTCTATTACCCGCAGAGTCCCTATTTGTTCAACATTATCGAGCCGAATCTTCTTGGAAAGATTTATGAAATGTTCCTGACGGAACAGTTGGTTCTTCTCTCGGATGGCTCGATTGGGCTTGGCAAGAAGAAGGACTGTCTTAATAGATCAGTAGTCACAACTCCGACTGAGATTGTGAAATATATGGTTGAAAAGACTTTGAGCAGAGCCTGTGAAGGAAAGACACCCGCAGAGATTTTGGATGTCCATATTGCTGACATAGCCTGTGGTTCGGGAATCTTTCTTGAGGAAGCATTCGCTTATCTACAAAACTATTGCGTCCAGAAATACCTTGCCAATGGTGAACAGGAGCATTTGCTTGAGATCGGAAACGGTTCGTACAAGCTGCCGCTCGACGAGAAGAAACGTATTCTCTGTTCCTGTATTTACGGTATTGATATAGACATTCATGCTGTCGAAGTGGCAAAATTCTCACTTTTGATAAAGCTGATTGAAAATGAGACAGCACCCTCAGTTGCGGATGAAACACCTATACTACCTGACCTTAGCACAAATATCCTTTTCGGTAATTCACTCGTAAGTACCGAGGAGCTTCAAGGAATACGGGCATCCGCTGACGAATTGATTGAGTTGGCTCCGTTTGACTGGAATTCCATCAACAACGGCAACCCCTTTAGCGTAATCATCGGCAATCCTCCCTATGTTAATACAGAGGGAATGCATGCGCTGCTTCCGATCCCGGAAGTTGAAATATACAAGAAGAAGTATAAGACTTCTCATAAACAGTTCGATAAGTATTTCATCTTCATTGAGCAGGCTGTTCGGAAGACTGCGGGAAATGGGTATATTTGCTACATTGTTCCGAACAAATTCTTCAAAATCGGAGCCGGAGAGAAACTGAGAGCTCTAATCTCAAAAGATCAGATGCTTGTAAGCCTTGATGACTTTGGCGATGCCCAGCTTTTTGAAGATAAGACAATCTACAGTTCTATATTGCTTCTTCAAAAAACGAAGCAGGATATGTTTGCATATTCAAGCATTGATTCTGCAAACAGACTTTGGGCTGGTGAAGAAGTAAGCAAAATTGAATTAAACACATCCATCCTGAACAAGCTTCCGTGGCGTCTGACAACCGATATGGACTTCCTCGCAATGCTCCAAAAGTTAGATCAAATATCGGTTCCGCTCACAAAGCATAACGAGATTTTCAATGGTATTCAAACAAGTGCCGAGCGCCCCACTCCGATATATTGGTTTTCTTCGGAAGACATTATTGCCGAGTATCAGGATACGATTGAAATCCGTAGAGATGGTCACAATTACACGATTGAAAAGGCTATTCTGCGCCCATATTTTAAGCCTACACGCCAGGGCGAACGCGGATTGAACTCTTATAGTGTTTTGAAGACAGACAAGCGGATCATCTTCCCTTATGACGGCGCAGGGCATCTTATTCCAATCGACGAAATGAAGGCGTCTTATCCCGGAACATATGCCTATCTTGAAGCATACTATGATCGGTTAGTCCCGAAATGCGTATCCGATTCCGGTATTCGTGATGTTCTTAATGCAACGGCAGATACATGGTATCAATATGGCAGAACTCAGGCACTGACGGCCTTCATCAATACACCGAAGCTGATTGTTGGTGTATTAAGCAAAGAACCGATGTACGTTCTTGACAAGAATGACATTTTAATTGCCTCCGGTGGTACCGCAGGATACTGTGCCGTAAGTAAAAAGGCAGAAAGCCCCTATGCACTTGAGTATATTCAGGCGTGGCTGTCCAATCCAATTACAGAGAGAATTCTAGAGATTGTCGGCAGCGATTTTGAAGGCGGCTTCATTGCCCGTGGCACATTCGTCCTTTCGACGCTTCCGTTCGTAGAGCTTGATTTTGAAAACGCCGTTCAGAAAGGCATCTATGATCGTGTCGTTGAAGCCAGCAGAGAGATTTATGATATAAATACTACTCTGTCTAGCCAGCCTGCAAGACGTATTTCAACACTGCTTCAAGCCAGGAAGGACGCATTGATTAAGGAAATAGAAGAACTGATTGCTAAAGTATATCAGTTGGATTTTTAAGTGAGGTTATCACTATGAGGCTCAAGAAAGACAGTTCTGAACAGAAATTGAGAGGGGCATATTATACGCCGTTGCAGCTTGCAAATGCAATGGTAAATCTCTGCGCCTCTGATAACATCCATACTGTCCTTGAGCCGAGCTGTGGCGATGGTGTATTTCTTGACAGTCTTAGGCAGTTAAACCTCATTGAGCAAATCGGAACTATTGATGCAGTAGAAATTGAGCCGGATGAAGCTGAAAAAGTTCAGCGCAATTATCGAAACTATCAAAACGTGCATGTCTTGAACGAGGATTTCTTTGAGTTCTATTCACGCATGGTCGATGCCCAAACGCAATATGATCTGATTTTAGGGAACCCTCCGTACATTCGCTATCAATACCTCACAGAAACTCAAAGAGAGCTTCAATCAAATATCCTCACGTCACATGGAATGAAAGCGAATAAGCTCATCAATGCATGGGTGGCTTTCCTGGTAGCCTGTGTTCAGATGCTGTCTGAAAACGGGAGAATAGCATTTGTCATTCCGGCTGAAATCTTGCAGGTGGCTTACGCAGAGGATTTACGGCTTTTCCTTTCTGAGCATCTTGCGAAGATTACGTTGATTACGTTTGAACAGCTCGTTTTTCCAGATATTGAGCAAGAAGTCGTGATTTTCATTGGAGAAAAAGGCTCTGTAGAAAAAGGCATCCGTATAATTGAGATGAGTGACCTTTCCGGGTTTGAAAAGCTTGACCTCCAGCAGAACGGATTTCAAAAGATGCAGCATGTGAAAGAAAAATGGACAAGGTATTTCACAACTGCAAAAGAGATGGAACTGATCCAGACCATCCGCGCAGATAAAAGGTTTGCGAGGTTTGCCGATTATGGGCTCATCAATGTAGGTATCACTACCGGAAACAACGGATACTTTTCAATTTCAGAAGAAGTGTGCGATGAATATGGCTTAGATAATGTTACGCTTCCGCTGATCGGTAGGAGTTCTCATGCTCACGGAATATTCTTCACAGACGAAGATTGGAAAAAGAACAAGGCATCCGGAAAAAGAGCTCGGCTTGTGAAATTTCCTGATATTCCAATAGAGGACTATCCGGAGCAACATAAAGCGTACATAGCATTGGGCGAAGCCAGTGGCGAAAATGAAGGGTACAAATGCTCAATTAGAGATCGTTGGTATATCGTGCCTTCTGTGTGGGTCCCGGACGCATTCTTCCTTCGCAGAAACAATCTCTACCCCAAATTTGTTCTGAATTGCTGCAATGCTGTATCGACCGATACAATGCACCGGATGAAGTTCAATTCGGATGTAAAGCCGGAAAGCGTCCTGCTTGCATACTATAACAGCATTTCATTTGCCTTTACAGAAATCTGCGGGCGCAGCTATGGCGGTGGCGTCCTGGAGATATTGCCCGGAGAAATGGGAAACATTATGCTTCCTAAACTGGATGATATTGATGAAGGAACGTGCCGGTCTTTGCTGAAACGAATTGATGCAATCGTCCGTGAGGATGATGACATTGAAAAGGCTCTAGATATCGTTGATAAAGAAGTCATGATTGATGTTCTTGGTATTGAGGCTGAATGGTGCGAAAAGTGTCGAATGATTTGGAAGAAAATGCAAAGACGTAGATTGGGCAGAGGATAAGATGGAGGAAACTCGATGGATTGGAATGGCTGTTTAAGCACAATGCAAGGGTATTTAGAGAATAGCCCTTTAATTGTACTCGGTTCTGGTGCTTCTATGCCGTATGGTTTACCTTCTATGAGTAGCCTCGCCGAATGCATAAAGTCCAGCGATATTGTAAAGAATGATCCGAACTACGGTGCGTTTTGCGCATCCTTAAGTTCGGAGGGACTGGAAAAAGCCATAGATAGTGTTTCTCTGAATGAGGCAACAATAAACGCCATTCGTACAATAACATGGGAGAATGTGAATGGTTGTGACCTCAATTATCTTAAATCTAATGCCTTTTCTTCACCTGAATCACTTGTTAAGCTTTTTGAAAAAGTGATCGCACCGACTCCCAATAAAGCTGTTGTTGTTACCACAAATTATGATCGTCTCCCTGACTATGCTGCTGATGGTATAGGTGCATCTTCTATTACTGGATTTGAGGGTACGTATATAAAGAAACTCGAACTTCCAAATAGCTCAGTAACAACCAAGCGAGTTAGAGGCAGAGAACGTATTGTAGAGATATGGAAAGTTCATGGCTCATTGGACTGGTTTACTGATGCAAAAGGAGAGATTTTCTCTTTTCCACTTTTGCAAGAGAAACCTGCTGGTTTTTCACCATTAATTGTTCCACCTGGTAAAGATAAATATAGCAGCACACATAACGAGCCATATCGAAGTATTATTTCAGAAGCGGACAAGGCATTTACAACTGCGGGGGCATATTTGTGTGTTGGTTATGGTTTTAACGATGAGCATATACAGCCAAAATTATTAGCACAAATAGCAAACGGAAAGCCAATTGTTGTTCTGGTTCGCACAATGACAGATGCTTGCAAGCACCATATCATTGGGGCGGGTATTAGGAAATACTTGATATTTGAAAGATCAGATGATTCTCACACTAAGGTATATGGGAATGGTTGGTCTGAAATATACGATGGACAGTTTTGGTGCCTTGACGAGTTTTTGAAAATTTGGTAGGAGGAGAATACATGGGGATTTTTACATATTCGCCGGATGAATTGTTAGGGACAGTAGAAAGCGTTGATACATCCACAGTTATCATAAGAGTCGAAAATGATGACAAGTTGCGTGGATTACAGGTAAACCATCTGATTTCTATTCAGAGTTCAAAAGTTGGACAGCACTTAATCGGACTAGTCTCTAAAATCATTAGAAAATCTGCGTATTCTGATTCGGCTGCTGATATTACTCCAGAACTCGGTTTTAACATCATCAAAGTTATCTTAATCGGTACGCACTTTGACAGAGATGGCGATAAAGAGAATGTTTTCAGACGTTCTTTGGCCACAATCCCCACAATAAATGCAGAATGTCATCTCATTCATGGGGAAAGGCTTAAACAATTCATGCAAGCTATTTCTTCTATTCCAGAGGGGGAAGACGCAGTCAGTTTGCAAATTGGACATTACTCAATAGATGAAGATGCAACTGCTTGGCTTAATGGAAATAAGCTATTTCAAAGACACGCTGTGATAGTCGGCAGTACTGGATCAGGAAAATCATGGTGTGTTGCAAAAATCCTTGAGCAAGTAGCCTCGCTTAAATCAGCAGATGCGATTCTATTTGATATACACGGAGAGTATTCTCCGTTACAGGGAGAAAGCTTTTCACATTTGAAGGTTGCTGGACCAAATGACAATATTGGTAACGGAATTCTATTCCTTCCTTATTGGCTTCTTACTTATGAAGAAATGCTTTCGTTGATGCTTGACCGTAGTGATAGTAACGCGCCGAATCAAGCGATGATGTTTAGCAATGCTGTAATTGATGGGAAAAAGGCATTTTTACGAGAAGTCGGAAATCAAGAAATGGAGGCAAACATAACTCTTGATAGCCCCATCCCATACAGTTTGAATAACTTGCTCAATTCATTGAAAGAAAAAGACACAGAAATGGTGCAGGGAGCAAATAATAGAGAGAAACAGGGTGCATATTACGGCAAATTAACTCGATTTATTCAGCGTCTTGAAACGAAACAACGGGATAAGCGTTTAAACTTTATGTTTAGCAGCGACGAGAGTTTACTTTCGTATGATTATATGGGTGAACTTTGTACAAAGCTTATGGCGCCATCGGTTGACGGAAAAAAAGGCGTAAAGATAATAGATTTTTCGGAAGTGCCGTCTGACATTTTACCTCTAATTGTCTCGTTAATCGCTCGAGTTATTTTTTCTGTGCAACAATGGACACCTGTAGACGCACGGCATCCAATTGCAATCTTCTGTGATGAAGCCCATCTCTATATTCCAGCAAACACTGAAAAAAGTATTGACGATGCAAGCTTGGTAACTTTTGAACGGATTTCAAAAGAAGGAAGAAAATACGGGGTCGGTTTAGTTGTAATCTCTCAGAGACCGTCCGAAGTAAATCGAACAGTATTAAGTCAAAGCAATAACTTTATTGCAATGCGTTTGACCAATGTTGATGATCAATCAGTTGTTAAGCGACTTCTTCCCGATAGTTTGGGCGATTATGCAGAAATGCTACCAATTCTTGACATCGGCGAGGCGTTGGTAGTCGGTGATGCAAGTTTGTTGCCGAGTCGCATTCGGGTAACGGCCCCAAATCTCAAACCTCGTAGTGCTACCATTGATTTTTGGGATGAGTGGTCAAAAGAAAAGACAGCCGTAGATCTACACAATGCAATTGAAGCATTACGAAAGCAATCAAGGTGACTCGAATCAAAGCTTTGAAACCAGACATCCTGTGACAACACAGTGACAACAAAAATCTTGATAGTCCAAGATTTATAGGTAATGCGAATAATCCTGATAATCTGTGCTAAATGACCTATGCAAAATCGTTTAGCTCACGGTTTCCAGAAGCGAGTTCGAATAAGATATGCCTGCCTGTCGGGAAGCTTCCGAGAAAGGGCGCCCATCCGTTCTCCCCCATGCGATTCGCTATGCCGGGGGCGTCTTCCCTATCCGTAGACACGCCTCTGCAAACTGGATCGGCAGTCCGGTTTGCAGAGGCGTGTTCTCTTCCTCGCATTTACTGCATTACTGCAGGATCGACGGAAGCCATGTCGCGATGCCGGGAGCGAATGCGAGCAGGACGATTTCGAGTGCCATGATAACGGCGAATGGAATCGAGCCGCGGATGATCTGCTCGATCGTGCTCGTCGGGCTGATTCCCTTGATGACGAACAGGTTCATGCCGACGGGCGGCGTGATGAGCGCGAGCTCCATGTTGATGAGCATGACGACATTGAACCAGATGAGGTCAAAGCCGAGTGCCTTGATGATGGGGCAGAGCATCGGAAGCGTGATGAGGAGGATCGATACCGTTTCGAGCACGCAGCCGAGGAGGAGCAGGACGAGGTTGATGCCGACAAAGACGAGCCAGCGGTTGACCTCCGACTCGGTCACAAGTGCGAGCAGTGCCTGCGGCGCCTGCAGGACGGTCAGGATAAAGCCGAAGAGCATCGCGCCGATCATGATGGCAAAGATCATCGACGTCGTCTTGACTGTCGATATGAGCACCGCAGGCATATCCGAGGGGCGGATGGAGCGGTAGACGCAGAACGTGATGATCAGGCTGTAGACCGTGCCGACTGCCGCCGCCTCAGTCGGGGTGAAAAGCCCCGTGTAAATGCCGCCGACGACGAGAATCGGGAGGAAAAGCCCCCAAATGTTTTCGCGCAGGACGTGCAGGCGCTCGTGCAGGCTTGCGGCGGGTTGACGCTCCATATTGCGGCAGCGGAACACGAGGTAGAGGATGAAGAATGCGGTGAGGAGCACGCCCGGCAAGATGCCCGAAAGGAAGAGCTTGCCGACGCTCGCATCGGTGATCGAGCCGTAGAGGATCATCGGAATGCTCGGCGGGATCAGGATGCCGAGCGTGCCGCCCGCGGCGACGGCGCCGAGCACCGTCTCGCGCTCGTAGCCGCGGCGCAGCATCTCGGGGATGGCCATTGCGCCGATCGTGACAGCTGTTGCGACGCTCGAACCCGAGATCGCGGCGAAGATTGCGCAGGATAGGATCGTCGCCGCGCCGAGACCGCCGGGCAGATGGCCGAGCCATTTGCTGGCGAGCTCAAACAGCCCGTTTCCGATCTTCCCCTTTAAGAGAATTTGGCTCATGAGAATGTAGAGCGGCACGGCGACGAGAACGAAGTCGTCGAGCGTCTTGTAGGCGATGACGGGGATCTGCGTAAAAGCGGCAGGACCGCCGAGAAATGCGAGCATGCCGAGAACGCCCGCAAGCATGAGGGCGAAGGCGACGGGCATGCCCGCGAGCATGAGGCATAGGATAAAGAGGGCGAATACGGGAATCATGCGGCGCCCTCCTTCTTTTTCTTTTTCGTTTCGATGCGGAAAAGGTCAAAAAGAAAGCGGCGCACGAGCTCGCCGAGGAGCAGCGCCGAGCCGAGGACGAGCGCGAGCTGCGGAATAAAGAGCGGAAAGCGCAGAATGGACGGCGAGAGCTTGCCATAGGCGTAGCTTGCCGTCACGAGATCGGCGCTTTCCGTCATGAAGACAAGAAAGAGCAGGATCGAGAGGAAGCCCGTCACGAGGTTCAGATAACGTTGTGTCTTGCCCTTTAGGCGTGCCGCCAATAGGTCGACGCGGACGTGTGCGTTCTCGCGGAACGTGATCGCGAGCCCCAAAAAACCTGCCATGATAATGAGGTACGTCGAGACTTCGAGAACCCATTCCGTCGGTGCATGGAAAAGGCCGCGCATGATGACTTCGTAAACGATGATGAGTGCCGTCGCGAGGATGAAGAGACCGGCGAGAAGAGCAGCGAGATGCGTCAGAAAGGTGAGCAAGCGGTCGAGCTGCAGTAAGAATGGTTTCATTTCCGTCATTCCTTTCGGCTTTGGTCGAAGGGTCAATTTGCCGCGAGGCACTGGTCGACGAGCTGACGTCCGAGATCCCCTAGCTGGCGGATGAAGTTCTCTCGGACGGACATTGTCGCTGCCTGCCATTTCGGGATATCCTCCGGCGGGATCGTGTAGACTTCCATGCCCGCTTCCTTGAGCTTTTCCATCGCCGCGAGGTCTTCTTCTTTTGCCTGCTGGCGGATTTCGTCGCGCGTCTCGACAGCAGCCTGTTCGATGAGCTGCTTCTGCTTCTCCGTCAGGCGGTCCCATGCCGCGCCGCTCATTGCGAGCACAAACTCGCAGTAGGCGTGGTTTGTCATCGTGAGGTACTTGCTGACCTCGTAGATCTTGCGCTGGTACATCGCCGTCGTGCCCGACGTCTGTCCGTCGACTGTGCCGCGCTGCATCGCCATGTAGACTTCGGCGGAACTCATCGTGACGGGGGATGCGCCGAGCGCCTTGATCGTTTCAGCCGGGATCTGCCCGTAGCCGCGAAGTTCGAGTCCCCTAAAGTCTTCGGGCTCCTTGAGCGGGCGCACGTTGTTGCAGAACTGCACGTAGCCGTAGTCGACCCAGATGAGCGGATGGACGCCTTTCTTGTCCATTTCATTCGTGAGCGTGCGCCCGAGACTGCCGTCCATTGCGCGCGCGACGGCATCGTAGGAATGGAGCACGAACGGCACGTCGAGCACATTGAGTGCGGGAACAACGGTCGTCCACATCGCCGTCGAGTTGAGTCCCATATCGAGGCCACCGGAAAGAATGGCATCGTTCATGCTCTTATCCGTGAACAGTTGTCCTGCCGGATAAGTCTTTATGCGGATCGACCCGCCGCTTCGCTCGTTGACGCGCGCGGCGAATCGCTCCATGCCCTGCGCGAGATAGTGGCTTTCCGGCAGGTGATAGGCGAGCCTCAGATCGATGGTTTCGCCATCCGCCTGCTGGTGCTCACGCGCCATCTTGCCAAGCCCACAGCCTGAGAGCACAAGGGCGAGCAGGCAGATAGACGCGAGCAGCAAGAGCTTGCAACGCGATATAGACATATAATTTCCTCCGTGCAAACAATCGAATATCAAAATAATAAAATGGTGTAAACGTGTAACAGTTAATGAGTTACAGTCTACACCATTTTATAAGGAAATGCAACCGGTTTCCTTTGGTTAGTCGAGCAGAAGCCCGACGCGCTTCTTGACCTTCGCCAGCGTCCTGCGTGCGATGCATTCTGCGCGCTCGGCGCCTTTTTTCATCTCGGCTTCGAGGTAGGCACGGTCATCCATGAGACGCGCGTAGTTCTCGCGGATGGGGCGAAGCTCTTCTGCGACGGCTTCGCCTACGGCAGCCTTGAAGTCGCCGTAGCCTTTTCCCGCAAATTCCGTCTCGATGGTCTCCATCGTCTTGCCCGTGACGGCAGAATAAATCGTCATGAGATTGCTGACGCCGGGCTTGTCCGCGCGGAAGCAGACACATGCTTCGCTGTCCGTGACGGCGCTCTTGAACTTTTTGAGAATCGCCTTTTCCTCATCGAGGATCGAGATCGTCGCCTTCGGGTTTTCGTCGGACTTGCTCATCTTGCTTGTCGGATCCTGCAGGCTCATGACGCGTGCGCCTGCCTTCGGGAAGTAGCCCTCCGGGAGTTTGAACGTCTCGCCGTAGGTGTGGTTGAAGCGCGTCGCGACGTCGCGCGTGAATTCGAGGTGCTGCGTCTGGTCCTCGCCGACGGGAACGTAGTCCGCTTGGTAGAGCAGGATGTCGCCTGCCATGAGCGCGGGGTAGGTGAAGAGTCCCGCGTTGATGTTGTCGGGATGCTTTTCGGACTTGTCCTTGAACTGCGTCATGCGCGAGAGCTCGCCGAATGGCGAGCAGCAGTCCATGATCCAGCCCATTTCCGCGTGGCAGCGGTTGTGGCTCTGCACGAAGACAAGGCTTCTTTCGGTGTCGATGCCGCAGGCGAGCAGGAGCGCGAACGCCTCCCGTGTCTGCGCACGGCGCTTTGCCGGCTCGATATGCACCGTGAGCGAGTGGAGGTCGGCGATGAAGTAGTAGCAGGCATACGCCTCCTGCATTTTCTGCCAGTTCCTTACCGCGCCGAGGTAGTTGCCGAGCGTAAACGTGCCCGTCGGCTGAATGCCTGAAAGAATGATTTTCTTTGCTCCATTTGAGCTTTTTGAGCTTTTTTCCTGTTCCATCGAAAAATCCCTTCCATAGTAGAATCAGACAGATTTAGAATAGCACCCGTCGGAATCCGATGTCAAGGCGATTCGCGTAGACGGCTACGCGATGTCCGTACTGCTTGTGCTGACCTCGCGTACCTTCTCCATGATGCGCTGTGCGTCCTGAATCCTGCCGTGAAAGATTTGCTGGATATTCGTGACGCCTGCGAATGCCGTTTTCTTCGGGATATCCTGTGGGGTGAGGCCGCCGTTTGCCGTGCCTCAGGATGCGCAGAAAAAGCGCGCGTAGGAGGCGCCGTCGGCGTGCAGGTTCTTGATGAACGGGAAGACTTCCTCCTTTACGAGGCGGAACTGCGTGGCGGGCGCCATGTTCTTCAGCCTGCTCCAGCGGTACGTCTGCTGCACCTCGCCGAAGATGCGGCCTGGTTCTTCGCCTACTGGCATGATGGGACTCCTTATCCGTTTCGCATTCAGTCGTCGTACTCGTCCGGGTACGGGTTGAGCGCTTCGGCGCGGTTGTACCACAGATCGGCGAGCTCCGCGTTCGGCGGCGTGCCGTAGCCTTCGTCGTAGCAAATGGCAAGTCCGTACATGCCGTCGATCGAGTTGCCTTCGGCAGATTTTTGGTACCACGAGAACGCGGCTTTGACGTCCTTCTTTATGCCTTCGCCTGTCAGGTAGGCATTCGCCAAATAGCTCATCGCATCGGCGTCGCCTGCGACTGCTGCCTTTTTGAACCAAAAGACGGCCTTCTTGAAGTGGGCCTTTTCCAACTCGATTTCGCCCGTGCGGCACATCGCGGGGCCGTCGCCGAGGCTTGCCGCGCGATGGCGCCACTTCCGCGCCTCGGCCTTATCGAGCGGGACGCCGTCGCCGGACTCGTAGCAGAAGGAGAGGTTGCTCATGCCGGTCGGGTCGCCGAGTTCCGCCGCACGCCGATACCAAGCGGCGCTCTTTTCGAGATTCTGCGCGACGCCGATGCCCTCGTTGTAGAGCGTGCCGACGGAGTTCATCGCGAGTACGTTGCCGAGCTTTGCTGCCCGCAGCATATATTGGAACGATTCGCCGAGATCCTGCTTGACGGATTCGCCGTTTCGGTAGAACGCAGCGAGGGCGAGCATTGCCCTGTCGTCATCGTGCTCTGCTGCCCTGCGGAATGAATCGAGTGCTTCCTCGGTTCGTCCCTGCGCTTCGTAGGCGACGCCGACTGTGAAGAGCGCTTCGGTGCTGCCGGCTGCGAGAGCCTTTTTGGCCCATGCTTCCGCGCTGGCTGGGTCGGCGGGATCGCAGGCATCGAGATAGAGCATGGCAAGTCCATTCATCGCAGACGCATCTTCGAGCGCAGCCGCCTTCTTGAGAAGCGTGACATAGGCTTCCATATCGTCATTCCCAAGCGCATGGATCGCCTTTTCGTACAGCACTTGGGCTTTTGCTTTTGTGTCATACTTGCCTTTTGCCGCATGCGGGCCGTGGTTCGTGTCAGTCATATATTCCCTCCAGCTAAAATCGGTTTCCTTTTATTATACCGTATATCGGAGGTTATTGGATAGTTTTTTCGTATGCGGCAGTTTCTCTTTTCTGTGATTTGTGTCATAATAGGAATGACTTTTGATAAGGATGACTTTTGCACGCAGGGGAGGCTGTTTCTTTGCTTGATCATTTTCTCGTGGCGCTCGGCGCGGTCGTGCCGATCTTCGTCCTCGTCGGGATTGGCGTGACGGTGCGCCTGCGCCATCTCCTGACGGAGGCGGAGATCCGAAACGTCAATGCGATGGTCTTTCAGATTTTCTTTTTCTGCATGATGTTCTACAACATCTATACGGCGGACTTCGACAAGACGTTCCGGCCACAGCTCATGTGCTTTGCCTTTTTCGGGATATTGGGGCTGTTTTTCGTAGCGATTGCCGTTGTCTGCCTTGTGGAAAAGCAGGATTTTCGGCGCGGCGCGATGGTGCAGGCCATCTACCGCAGCAATTACGTCCTGCTCGGCGTGCCGCTTGTCGCCAACATCTACGGGCAGGAGCTGGTCGCCGTGCCGATGGCGTTGATACCCGTCGTCGTGCCGCTCTACAATGTGCTCGGCGTCATCATACTCGAGGTCTTCCGCGGCGGGCCTATCGCACCTATCCCCATCGCGGCAAGCGTTCTTCGCAATCCCATGATCCGCGGCGCGCTCTTGGGGCTTTTCTGCCGCGTCGTCGGGCTTCCCCTGCCGCATCCCATCCTTGCCCCGCTCCATGAGGTCGCGATGGCGACGACGCCCGTCGCGCTCATCGTGCTCGGCGCGTCCATCCGCCTCGACGGGGTGAAGGCCGAGCCGTTCCAGCTCGCGTTCTGCATTGTCGCACGCCTCGTCGTCGTGCCTGCCGTCATGCTCACGGCTGCGGCGCTCCTCGGTTTTCGCGGCGTCGATTTCGTGACCATTCTCTCCATCTTTTCGACGCCGTGCGCGGTCGCGGGCTTTGCGATGGCGCAGCAGATGGGAAGCGATGCCATGCTTGCGGGTAGCTGCGTCATCGCCACGACGCTGTTTGCGAGCGTGACGGTCTTTGGCTGGATTTTCGCCGCCAAGACAATTGGATTCATTTGATTTAAGCGATGGAGGCAAAGCATCGATATTCTCGATAGGAAGAGGCTGCAATGGAGGTGAGCGTATGGATATGAGCATCGCGGCCATGTCGGTCGTAAGCAGCCAGCAGCAAGCCGCGCAGGATTTCGGTGTCGGCGTGCTGAGGATGGCGATGGCAGCGTCGACGCAGGGCACGGAAGAGCTTCTCGGCGAAATGACAGGGAGCCTCGATCCGAATCTCGGCACCAATATCGACGTACAGGCATAAGACAGAAAAAACCGTTCGGATGTTTCCGAGCGGTTTTTGTATGTCCATCAAAAAAACTTTGACTTTTTGACATTTTAGCTGTTGACTTTTTGCTTTTTACGGTGTATATTTTTTATAGATTCGAAGCTGGCACTCAGTCAAGGCGAGTGCTAACAACTTCGGAGAGGAGAGATGCTTGTGACAGGGGAACTGGACGCGCGCAAGGAACGCGTGCTGCGAGCGGTCATCGACGACTACGTGGCATCAGCGGAGCCGGTCGGCTCGCGGACGCTTGCGCGCAAGTACGATCTCGGCGTCAGTCCCGCGACGATACGCAACGAGATGGCAGATCTTGAGATGCTCGGCTACTTGGAGCATTTGCACACGTCATCGGGGCGCATTCCCTCTTCGAAAGGCTATCGGTTCTACGTCAACGGGCTTATTCCGCCGAAGCCGGTCAGCGATGCGGAAAAGGCACAGATCAACCGTTGGTATCGGGCGCGCGTGCGGCGCATCGACGAGGTCTTCCAGGAGACGGCGCGCATCATCTCGCGCGTGACGAAAAACGTCGCGATCGTGCTCGCGCCGCAGATGGCAGGCACGCAGTTCCGCTGCCTGCAGTTTCTGCCGCTTGACGCAGCGCGCGCGGTTGCCGTCTTCATGACGGACGCGGGCTTTGTCGAGAACAAGATCGTGCGCATCCCAGCAGGGGCTTCGTTTGCGGATTTCCAGCGCATGGCGGGCGTCATCAACGCGAACCTTTCCGGGTGCACGCTCGCCGACATCCAGCCGCATCTGCTGACGCAGATGCGCGCAGAGATCGGCGACGAGTCGCTCTACGAGGCGGCGCTTTCCGTCATCCATCGTGCGCTCGACGAGAGCCAAGAGGAGCGGCTCTACCTCGGTGGAACGCGGGAGCTCTTTGGGCAGCCGGAGTTCCGCGATGCAGAGCGCATCAAGGATTTCCTGCTCGTCCTCGAAAAGGAAGAGCTTGTAAAGGATCTCCTGCACGCGCACATGGGCGATGGGCTTGCCGTCTCGATCGGCAGGGAGAACGCGGACAGCCATTTCAAGAATTCGAGCGTCATCACGGCGACGTACCACTTAAACGGCGAGCTTTTGGGGACGATTGCCGTCCTCGGCCCGACGCGCATGGAGTATGCGAAGGCAATGAGCCTCCTCGGATACATGAATGCGAATCTGACGAATGTCATCAGCCGTCTCGAACTGTAGCGGCGCGATTTCGACGAAAGAGGTGACAGGATTGCCATCATTTATGAAAGAAGAAAAGAAGAAGGATGCACAGAAGATGGAAGAGATGCAGCGCGAAATCGACGAGGCTGAAGCGAATCTGAAGGCGGATGAAACGGCTGAGGAAGAAGCTGTAGACGAAGCGGACGCGCAGGAGGAAGCGCAGGCAGAGACGCCGGAAGAGGAAGCGGAAACGCTTCGCGCCGAGGTCGAAAGGCTCACCGCCGATCTCAAGGAAAAAGAAGACCGCGTGCTTCGCCTGCAGGCGGATTTCGAAAATTTCCGCCGCCGCGTGAGCAAGGAACGCATCGAGCTGGCGGACGTCGTCAAGCAGGATTTTCTCAAGGACATGCTGCCGCTCGTTGACAACTTCGAGCGCGCGATGGCCGCCGAAAAGACGGATGGCGAAGCATTTCAAAAAGGCGTCGAGATGATCTACACGCAGTTCGGCGAGATCTTGAAAAAGAACGGGCTTGAGCCTATCGAGACCGAGGGCAGGAAGTTCGATCCGAACTTCCACCAAGCTGTCATGCGCGTCGCAGATCCCGAGCTCGAAGATGAGAGGATCGTCAAGGAGCTTCAGCGCGGCTATACGGCACACGGCCGTGTGCTTCGTCCTAGCATGGTGCAGGTCGTTTCCAATTAATACAGCGAATACCGTGCATATCAACTGTTATATACATGGAGGAGGATTTTATTATGTCGAAAGTAATTGGCATTGATTTAGGCACGACGAACTCCGTCGTATCCGTTATGGAAGGCGGCGAGCCGACCGTCATCACGAACCCGGAAGGCAGTCGGATCACGCCGTCCGTCGTCGGCTTCACGAAGGACGGGCAGCGCCTCGTCGGCCAGC
>ERZ772945.1411-NODE-1411-length-16916-cov-3.887017_pt1 | contig 16916 bp, 8 predicted proteins | sample MGYA00511681_ERZ772945 | MGnify/ENA primary metagenome ERZ772945 (study PRJEB29015, sample SAMEA2737943) | human oral metagenome | biome: human oral; feature: human-associated habitat; material: dental | place: China | collected 2143 ...
TTACTTCATATTGATTACTCTTTATTACTTTTAATTCTTTACTCCGCGTCCCGCGTTAGCCATATGGCTGCGCGGGACGTTTTGTTGGGGCGAGGGGAGAGGCGTAAAGGCAGCGGGGGACGGCGGCAATGTAATTGTTTTGTGCATTTACAGCCTTGTTAATAGTAAAAATCAAAGCCAGGGATAAATGAGGTTTTATCGTAGCTACGGCAGTTTTTTATTTTTTTGTAATATATTCGGTAGGACTCATTCCCATGTGTTTTTTGAATATCTTGGAAAAGTAATTGGGATCGGCAAATCCAATGCGGTATGTAGTTTCTGACACGTTATACCCTTGCCTGAGCAGCTGGCAGGCCTTGTCGATACGTTTCCGGCGGATATAATCGCCCATAGAAATATTAACAAGGCTTTTCATCTTAACATGCAGCAGGCTTCTGCTGATACACATCTCTTTTGTAACGTCTAATACGGAGAAGTTGTAGTTGTCAATGTTCTTTTCTATAATATCATTAATGCGGTGCATGAATAGCTTGTCAACGCCGCTGAGTGATGTGGCGTCAATATCAGAGTTAGCCGCATTGGCAACTTCTTTCTGTCGTGACCTGTTTAATTGCAGGATGTTCTTAATTTGTAATTCCAGAGCACTGGGGTCGAAGGGTTTGGTAACATAGGCTTCGGCTCCGCTCTGGTATCCTTTTACGACATCGTCCTGTTCGTTTTTTGCAGTAAGCAGAATGACAGGAATATGTGATGTTTGTACATTGCTCTTTAATGTATGGCATAACTCGATTCCGTCCATTTCGGGCATCATAATGTCTGACACGACAAGTTGTACGGTGTTTTCTTTTATAATTTCGAGAGCTTTCGAACCATTCTCTGTTGCGTATACGTTATAGTTTTTACTAAGATGTTCTTTCAGGAATTGTAGTAAGTCGTTGTTGTCGTCTACAATTAAGATGGTTGGTTTGTCGTCGGATTCGATGATATTGTTCTTATCGGGTGAAACATTAACCAGTGTTTGTATAAAGCTTTGCCGATAGCGACCTACGGGAACGATTTCCTGTTCTCCCTTAATCAGGTTCTTGCCGGGATAGGCCTGGCTGGATACGTTGAGCAGAATATGAAAGGTACTTCCCTGGTTGATTTTGCTTTTTACGGTAATGCTTCCTTTGTGAAGAGCTACAAGACGTTTCACCAGGGAGAGTCCGATTCCCCATCCTTTATAGTTTATATTGTATCCGCGTTTGGTTTGGTAAAAACGGTCAAATATATTTTCAATTTCATCGGCGGCAATCCCAATACCCGTATCGCTTATTTCTATAGACAGATAAGTATAAGGGTCATTCTCTTTTTGTATGATGCAACTTTTTATAAATACCGTACCGCCTTTGTTGGTAAACTTCAGGGCATTTGATAACAAGTTCCCGATGATACTCTCTAAATAGGAAGGCGAGAACCATACTTCCTCTCCATTGTCTTCGTTTGCGAACTTTATTTCGATTTGTTTTTCCTGCGCAATAATTCTGAAGGAATTAACTTCCTGCCTAAGCATTTCGAGCGGATTTCCCTTTTGAAGATAAAAGGGGAAGTTGGAAGATTCGACCTTGTTGAAAGTAACCAGTTCGTTGATTAGAAGTTCCAGTGTATGTGCACTCTTTATGGCTGTATCCAGATGTTTCTTTGATTCTTCATCAAGCTTGTTCCTTGCAATACTTCTCAGAGGGGCCATGATAAGTGAGAGCGGTGTTTTCAATTCATGCGAGACCGAAGTAAAGAAATTGAGTTTGACCTGGTCCATTTCTTTTATCTTCTCTTTTTCTAAATTGGCAAGGCGAACAGCCCTCTCTGCTTTTAAGCGATTTTTGGAATAACGATAGAAGATGTATAAAGAGAGAAAGAAAAGGCCCAGATAAATCAGGCAGGCCCAAAAACTTCTCCATAAGGGCGGGGCTACTACTATCTTTATTGTTTTTATCGGGCTTGGAATTAGTTTTCCGTTGGCATAATAGGCTCTGACATGGAGGTAATACGTTCCTGGTGCAATATTATATCCGACGAAAAAACGGTCTTGTCCCATACTATGCCACCCCTTGTCAATACCTTCAACAAATATCTGATACATGATGTTGGTGGTATTGCTTGGATCGATTACTCCGTATTCAATACTGAAGTTGTGTGCCTGTTCGTAGGATAAATGCAATTCGTTCATTGCATCCAATTCTCTGTCTAACGGCGAATCAGAAGAACCTATATTGATAACGGAGTTATTGATAAAGAGACTTTTAAGATGTACTTCGGGTATACTTCCGCTATTATTTAGTTTGCTGGGCGACAGAATGACAACCCCCTTAACCGTACCAAATAATAACAGATTATCGGTAGAGCGCAAGGATGAGGAGAAGTTGAATTGGTTGGTGGGTAAACCATTTTCGATAGTATATCGGATGAGCAGATGTTTATTTTTATTGTAGCTGTATAATCCGTTTCCAGTACTAATCCATAAAATCCCTCTGTTGTCTTGTATTATGCTTGATATGGGGCTTTGGGTTAATTGAATATTGGTGTTTAGAAAACGAAAGATATGTTTTCGAAGATCATAAAAAGCCACTCCATAATTGTTGGTTCCTATCCATATGGTCCCGCTACTGTCTTGAAAAACAGATGTTATATAGTTATCTCTAAAATTCCCTTTTGCCTCTTTGTACCAATGGCCAACTACCTTGTTCTTGTTGTTGATACAAAAAATGCCATGCAGGGTGGTTCCAACCCACAGATTGTCTTTGTTGTCTACACAAAGCGTATAAATAAAAGCATTGTTTAACGGATGATAATCAAAAACAACAAAGTTGTCGGATGACGGGTTGTAATAGAAAAGGCCTTGCGTAGTGGCAGCCCATAGCCTGCCGTTGTGTTGTTTGCAAAGGTAAAATATAGAGTTTGAGGGAAGGTATTTAGTGTAGATATGTGTTTTCAGGTCATAGCAGAATAAGCCATTTCTGAAAGTTCCTATCCAAAGTTTGGAAGATTTTATGTCATGGTAAAGGCTGTGTATATTTGTTCCTAATTTTGGTATGCCTTTAAAAACTGAAAATGTACTGTTATTTGCATTGAATATGTTTAGTCCTCCATCTTCTGTTGCTATCCAAAACTGGTGTGGGGAAAACTCGACCATCATACGGACCGCTTTCCCCTTTATATTGTGTTCAGTATAGCCAGGTTCGAAACTCTGTAGCATTTTGTTTCTGCGTAACAGCAAATCAACACCGCCAAAATATGAGCCAACCCACATGTTGTTATGATTATCACACAAAATGGCATAGATGGCATTATCACTTAGGCAATTCTGATTTTGGAACGAATGGAGCAGGGTATCTGTATTCCCGTCAGGTTTGATAATCGTAATTCCTTTTTCGGTACCTAACCATATATTGTGGTTCTTATCTTCTGTGATAGCACGTACAATACCGCTTGATATTTGATTGGACGAAAAAATCTTTGTCTCTCTTTTGTTAAAATCAATATACATAACCCCTTTTCCATTGCGGCCAATCCAAAGCCGCCCCTGTGAATCGAACTTCATGGGGATAATGCCGTCGGACCGTGTGATAAAGTCGGAATAGTAATTTGAAGGTATCTTCGTTATCTTTGTCATCGTTGCATTATAACGAAAGATGGATGTATTGGTTGCAACAAAAAGATTATCGTTCTTATCAATTGCTAAGGAAAGGATAAAGCCGAAGTCGAGGAAGGGATAAATTTCGAAGCAATCTTTTTGCTCGTTGTATACATATAAATGTTTACCACCACATATAATCTTGCCACTTCGCGACTCGACAATGGAATTTACTTCTTGAGTAGGAGTTTTATAGCATTTAAAATCATCAGTTAAAGACTGGTATCGGCAAATGCCATTTTCGGTACAGATCCAGATACGGTGTTTGCTGTCAATAAACAGCTTTTTTATAAAGTTATTAACAAGAGATGTGGGGTGTCCGTCTCTGTGAAAATAATTAGTTAAAGAATATCCGTCGTAGCGTGAAAGCCCACATCGTGTACCAATCCAAATGTATCCTTTAGAATCTTGTAATAAAGCTTCGACTTCTTGATAAGGAAGCCCTTGTTCACTCGTAATGTGGCGAAAACGAAATTCTGTATTATAACATTTTACGTGATTAGAGAATAGTAATAGAATCAGCCAAATTGTAAACCGAAGTATACAAAGAATCCTTCCGCCTATTTTAGTGATACAAGAGCTCTCCTTGTTAATACTCATTTTTTAATCAGTATTTTTCTATTAATTGTAGTACCGTCAATAAGACCTATTCTAATTATCGCAGGTCCTTCATACATACCAGTTGAAGCATGGTATTTGTTACTCTGGCCTATAAGTTTTCCTTCCGGACTAAATACTGCTATATGGGAAATTCCCTGATGGGTTTTAACCTCAACATCCTTACCCTCCATTTTAACAATAATGTCATTATAGGTTTTGCCATCAGAGATAGTTTTTACATAATTTGAAGTTTGTTTTTTTAGTAAAGTAAAATCCATCCATGACCAGGAAGCATCACGCTTTGCGTCAGGTAACATTTCTGTAACAAAACTACCATCATTACGATAGTCTTGAAGCATTACATTTGCCCGCATTAACTTACCATTGGTAGGAGCTACCCCAATAATATTCCATGGGATTGCAGCTTCAATGATATAGTGATTATTTGCCCTTTTAACTTCCATGTGTATTCCGGTCAGCTCATCCCGAATCCATTTTAATTTCGTATTGTCTCCATGCCATGTTTGATATTTTTTATTTGGACAAAAGAAGAAGCGACGCATGCCATTTATTGGATATTCATCGGAAGCGTAGTTCAGATCGAGGAATAAACTTATTCCATCGCTATAAGAACCACGAGAGTCGTTGGGGGTTGTATCGGAAACACGGGATGTAAAGTAAAGGGAATCTTCATCATAAGCAAAATCGCTTGTAAAACGTGTACCTTGTTGTCTGCCCAAAATCATTTGAGTTGCATTGGGTTTGAAATAGCCATCTCCACGAGTTTGCTTCCCGTCTATTACTGGATGTCCGTAAGGGGCTTCCAATTGCCGCACAGGGTAGCCTTTTATCATTTCAGTTCTACCATTGATGGCACTTACGGCAATTACTACTCCTGTGTCCACTACTGCTAAAGAATTCCATAGGGCATAGTCGTTACTCCCAATACTGAAAGGAGAAGACATTGCCTTAAAGTTTCTTGCCTTATCATCGCCGACATATACCCACATTTGACTTTTCCCAGTACCATATGCCGATTGATGAGAAAGAATAGTTTCCCCCCATGGGAGTACGCGTAGATATGGTGCACCTCCTAAAGCTGTCGGACAATAGGTGTAGTCGATAGCTTTCCATCGCTTTTCATTGGTTGCATCAATCCAATAGTTACTCCAGTTTATAGAAAGCGGACAAGTCCCTATTGTTGGTATAAAGTCTCCGATTCCACTCCAACCGTTATCTTCGAAAGCTAAAGCAATCGTGTTTTGATCATGCAAGAGGATTGCCGAAGGCATTCCGTCACGGGCATTGCTACGAAAAGCGACCTTTTGAGCCGGTCCCCATGTTTTTCCGCTGTCAAAAGAACGACACATAGATATTTGTTGTTCTCCTGAATCAGTATACGAACCCTCATCAGCAAAGTAAATCTGAACTTCACCAGAAGGTAGTTCTAACAAAGAGGGTTCCCAACAGCCATCAGTAAACAGGTGAGAGGCATCGTTTACAAATATCTCATTACTCCAATTTACCCCATTGTCGGTACTTATTTTGCAGCGAATGCCGAACTTTCGGTCCTCGGTATAAGGCTCAGATGGTCGGGGATTGTATGCAACAATAATAGTTCCGTCTTTCAATTGTATTAAATCGGGAGTACATTCGGAAATTTTATTTGGGTTGTTAGTTATCTTTATGGGACTGGTCCACGTCCGCCCCATGTTATTACTGAAAGCTATATTTATACCGTTATTTTCTGCAACAGCCATCAATCTGTGATCTTTTAACTGGATAACGCGTGCATATCCTCCGCTTTGGAAGATAATGCTACGGGAAGCGGTGTCCCAAAATATGCGTGAACTTGAATACGGTTCAAGCCTTGATGCCATTGAGAATAGCGAAAAGGAGAAGAGAAGTCCCAATACTAAAAGTATTTTCCTATACATTATATTATTAATATTTTAATGAAACGGTAGTTGGGTTTTATATTTTCTTATATTTTTTGCATATCACGTGAAATGCTGATAATGTAAAAAATAATTCTTATTATATGTAATTAATTTCAAACTTAACCTTAGAGGTGGCTTTGATATTTGCGTTTTCAGTTGACTTTCTAATTATTGTAAATGTACCGGATGTCAGATTTACATTGGCTCCAGATGGAATTTCTTGCCCATTATCTACAAGAACTCCAGTACCATCAACTGTATAATTTATTTGAATGTTGCTGATGTTTGTGCCTTTTGGAAGCGTAAAGACATAAGTTTGGGCACTCTGGTCGAATGCGTTTCTTTTTAATATGCCGTTTATTCCATTGAGGGAAACAGTTCTAAATTCCGGATATATCATGCAATATAAATGCACTGTTTTGATAGTTCCGGCATCAGACCTTACGGTTATAACATGTGACTTACTTAAATTATAACGCTTTCTGGTAGTATTTATAAAACTATTGACATCGGTCTTTTGTGCGCTGTTTAAGTTATTGTAATTAGCCAACAATTCTCGTTCGTTGTCAGGTAGGTCAACGAATATTTTTGTTGAGTCTGACTTAATGTCAAAATAAAGACGTTGACGAGTTGTATTAAGTATAACATCCCTACCGTTAAAGACTTGCTTCGTGGGCAGACATAATATCCAGTTCTCGTCGTCTATGGGGGTCGCATAGTATGTGTTAGGTGTGATATTGGAGTAAATTTTGTCAATGGTAGTAACGTCATCAACAACGGTAATATCAAAAGAACAAGTGTCTGTTCTTAAATTTTCTCCCATATAAGTATTGTAGGTGGAAGCAATACATACAACATGGAATTTCCCCGGAACCGAATATGAATAGGTAAACAGTCCTTTGTTGACGACAATTCCTGTATTGCCTGAGTCGCGGAGGGCATAGTTGTGTCCATAGTCTCCTGGATAAATGACAACCTGATCAGCTACACCTGTAAAATGAATAGTCATAGATTGATTAATCTTGAGAAAAGTATTTTCTGCATCTGATTTTATGGATGCAATAGGCAGTCGTCCCTTTTGATTGTCATCGGTTGAACATGCAAATATAGAGAAAGAGAGTAGTACCCCAATAATTTTATATATATTGTTCATTATTGTAATGTCCTTTAATGTTAATAACCCGGATTTTGTTCTACGACACCATGTGAAACGTCAACTTCTGTTTGCGGGATTGGAAAGAGTTCGTTAACACCTTCGCGGAAGAAAGCTCCTCTGCGATTGGTTCTACGTGCACCGAAAGCATGCATAACCTTTGTAACCTGACCTGTACGAACCAAATCAAAATACCGATCCCACTCGAAAGCAAGTTCCGCACGACGCTCTTGCCAAATTTGGTCGCGAATGAATCCATAGCCTCCTGCTTTATATAAGTTAGAACTACCATTTATTGTATTTACCTGTGCCTTACATTTATTGAGATTTGTTAAAGCTTCCTCTCTTGCTCCGCATTCGTTTAATGCTTCGGCGTACATAAGAACAACTTCCACAAATCGAATGACACGACGGTTTTTACCATTATCTCCACCATATTTAGGCTTATCTTTCTTAGGAGTATACCATTTAAGTGAAACATACCTGCCTTCACCTCCTTGCCAGTTCTCGCCATCGAAAGTCGTGGTCTGATGGTGAATACAAAAATCACGACGTGGGTCACCTGTTGAGAATATGTTATCAAGCAATTCGTCTTGTGAGAACATCTTAACCTGACCGACATCGAAGAATTCTAAACCATAGCCCTGATTATTGTCTCCTTCTGTTCCATCTGCACTTTCCTTAAATACGATTTCAAATACAGAACCTTTGCAGAATTCACCATCTTTGTAAAATTGAAATAAGTAGGACCATTTGTCCCCATTATGCAAAGGATTCCCATAATAATCGGTGTAGGATAATGAATACACGTTGTTGACTGCAGGCAACAGATCGTTCGGGGCTTCATACTCGCCAGTTGCATTTCCTATTATCTTTGCCTTAGGTTTGAACCACAGGTGTTCTCGTATTGTTTCCCAATCATCATTTCCATTCCACTTTATCATGTCGGCATAAGTCATAGGAGTACCATCAACCATATACTTACCCAACTTTACAACCTCCTCCCATTTGTCAGAAAGTACGCCTGGCTTAGCTTCATACATTAATACTTTCATAAGTAGAGCTACTGCAGCTCCACGAGTGGCCTTTCCCATATCTGATGCCCCTGCGTAAGATGATGGGAGCATGATAGCAGCCTCACGTAAATCTTTCTCAATGTAAGCATAGCATTCCTCCTTAGTGCTGCGTGGGACGACAAGCGAATCTACCGATTCAACTTCAGGACGAATTGGTACCCCTCCAAAAGTTTTTACAAGATTAAAATAATACATGGCACGTAAGAACTTTGCCTGTCCGTATATGTTTCGGATTGCTTCATATGCGGAATATGAATCGGTTGAAATCTTAACGCGATTTATATTTTTAATAACCTGGTTAGCACGATGTATGCCTTTATAATTTATTTGCCAACGTTGAAGTATCCATGTATTGGATGTTGAGAAGACAAAGTTGACTAATTGTCCCATCTGTGTTGTACGTCCTTCATCAACCCCGAACACATTGTCTCCCATAGCTTCGCCAAAACGCCATTCTTGATCATTATATGCATCTGATTGCAATAAATTATAGGTTGCATCAAGAGCAGATTGCATCTTGTATTGAGTATTGTAATAGGTTTTATCAGTTGCATTGGCCAATACCTTTTTGTCGAGGAAGTCAGTACATCCGGATGTTACAAGGATACAGAATATGGCTGCAACCGTATAAATTATTTTATTCATAGTTTATCTTTATTTATAATCCGAGTTTTATACCAAAAGTGAAAGAACGTGCCTGGGGATAATTTCCATGATCTACGCCCATATTTAAATTATTATTTTCCGTTCCAATCATTCTGCCTACTTCAGGATCAAAACCATTGTATTTGGTCAGTGTTAAAAGATTATAGCCTGTTAAAGAAAGTGACAAACTGCCGACTTTTAACTTTTGTATTATCGAAAGAGGGAAGGAATAAGTAACTTGTACTTGCTTTAATCTAATATAGGAACCGTCTTTAATATAGAAATTACTTGCTCGGAAGTTACGTGGTACGTCATCTGCAGACAAGTCAGGAATCGTAGCGTTTAAATGTTTGGGAAAATATTCACGCCCAAGTCCGGTTATTTGCCCGGCCCAATGCTTCTTTCGTAAGTCTGCATACACATTTCCCCAGGCGGCATTATTAAGATAATATTCCATTACATTGAAAATTTTGTTTCCGGATTGTCCCTGGAAAAATAGGGCGAAATCAAAATTCTTATATCCCACTGTTATTGGAATACCAAAGATAAACTTAGGTAATGGTGAGCCTAAATAAGTCCTGTCTTCTGCTGTAATTTTATGGTCACCGTTTAAGTCTTTAAAACGGAAATCTCCGGGTTGATAGGTTTGTTCAAAGTCGGCCTTTCCTACTTCATACTGAGCACTCTTCTTAACTTCTTGTGCAGAGTTAAAAATACCATCAGTAACATAGCCAAAAAAAGAGCCAATTGGTTGTCCGACTGCGGTCTTGGTAACATAATCTACTATACTTCCTTCTCTTAAATAAGAGCCATAAACAGGTTCGTTACCTGTTCCAAGCTTTGTAACTTTATTCTTAATCCACGAAATATTAAATCCAATCTGGTAACGCCAGTCTTTACCAATGTTATCCTGCCATTTTACATCTGCTTCCAATCCGTAGTTCTTTACATCACCGGCGTTTGTCATAGGTGAAGCATCAAGGCCCGCAGAGCTTACGGTTGGTACGCGCAATAGCATATCAGTTGTTTTCCGGTTGAAGTATTCAAGTGTGCAAGTTAACCGGTTATTAAGGAAACCTAAGTCTAACCCAACGTTCCAACTTTCGTTCTTTTCCCATTTGATGTTATTGTTTCCCAATACTGTAGCTGTAGAACCTTCGTAGATAGTTTCATTGCCCAAACCAAAAGAGTAGTTATAACCAGAAGTTAAATAAGTATATCTGGAGAGTTCGTCAATGCGGTTGTTACCCAGAAGTCCCCATCCTATACGAAGTTTACCATTTGATAGCCATTTCTGATTTTTCATAAACGATTCTTGAGAGAAGCGCCATCCGAGTGAGACAGATGGGAAGATGCCCCAACGATTTCCCTTTGCAAACATGGAAGAACCATCTGCGCGTACATTAAATTGCAGTAGATAAATATCATGCAAACTATAGTTGATACGTCCAATTAGTCCTAACGCTGTCCATTCACGGTCTAATCCATAAGTCTTATCGCCGGTATAGGCACTTGAAAGATAATGAAAGATACTTTCATTACTTGGAGTACCACTACGAAAACTCTCCTGCCAACTGTTTCTGTAGCTTTCTGCTGTTTGCCCGGCAAGCACAGTTAATTTGTGGTTTGCATTTGACCAGTTGAACGTTAGAAGATTATTCATTTCCCATTTGTTCGCCGTATTTTGATATTTATGGACTTGGGACAGTGAGCCTGGCATTATAAAATCTTCGTCTAATCCCCACACTCCGGTAAAACGGTTGTCGGTCTCATGTACGGTATAATATGAAAATTTAAACTGATAAGAGAGAAATTTAAGTATTTTGGCATCCAAACTTAAGTTCATATCCAGTCGGTTACGACTCATATTATCAATGTTACGATTAAGTACAGCCAGGGGATTATTGCTGTACCAATATCCCTTTGCGTCATGAAGATAAACGAGTGGGCTTTCATAAAGTGCCTGTTTGAGTATGCTTGAAGAGCCTTCGGGAATACCATTCCTGCCTTCATGAGTAAATGCCATGTTGGTGCTCATATTGAGCCAGGAGGATAGCTTTGACTTTATATTTAGACGTCCGTTCGTGCGATCATAATCGGAAGTCTTTACTATACCATTCTCTTTGAAATAGCTGCCGCTTGCCAAATATTGAAGTTTGTCGGTTCCTCCCGAGACTGATATACCGTGTTGTGTCTTTAAACCGGTATGTATAATGGTATCCCACCAATCTCTTACACCGTTATGACGAACGGTGTCTATAAGGTTATATTTATTTTTGTCATAAAGTAAAGTCCCGTCTGCCTGACGTGTCATGTATAGTTGCCCGTTTGTAGAATAAATGGTAGAAGAGTGAATGTAATCTTGCATTAGTGCAAAATCTTCAATCCCCATTACATTAATTTTCTATGCCTATATATCCATCATAAACAATGTGTGTTTTTCCCTCCTTGCCACTCTTCGTTGTGATAGCAACAACGCCATTAGCTGCCCGCGAGCCATAAACGGCACTGGAGGCAGCATCCTTGAATATCTCTACATTTTCTATGTCATTAGGATTCAGATAATCAATATTGCCAACTACAAATCCATCTACAATATACAGAGGGTCGGCATCATTGATGGTTCCTGTTCCGCGTATTTTAATTGTAGTTGCACTACCTGGTGCTCCTGTGTTCTGGATAATATTTACGCCGGCAGCACGACCTTGCAGTGCCTGTAGCGTTGAAGATACCGGTATATCATTTATTTCCTTGCCAGAAACGGAAGAGATGGAGCCTGTAACATCGCTTTTTCTTTGTACACCATAGCCGATGACTACAAATTCCTCGAGCTGTTTGGCTTCCGGATTCATTTCAACATCTAACTTTTTCCTCCCGTTTATCGCTACCTGATTATTAGCATACCCCATATAAGTAAATAAGAGATTTGCCTTAGGTGAGACGTTTATCGTATAGTTACCGTCAATATCCGTAACAGCTCCGTTCGTGGTCTTGTTAACTTCTCTTACGGTGACTCCGGTCAAAGGTTCTTTCGTCTGGCTATCAATAACTGTTCCTTTTACAGTAATGGTTTGACCACTGGCAGCCAAAACACATAATGATACCGTTAAGAGCATGATTAATTTGAAATGTATATGCCTCGGCATGATTTTCTTATTCATTTATGTTAGGGTAAGTTTTATAGTATATTAATGTCAACAAATTAAGGGAGAAAAGTTGATTCTCACTTAACTTGTTGACATGACATTCTTTATTATTTTACAACAACTTTCTTGCCATCTACAATATATATTCCTTTAGCCAGGCCTTTGGTAACATTATTGTTATCTGCTTTTCGTTTTACTTGTAGACCATCAAGAGTATAAATGGTATTAGATTTTTCAGGTTGCGCAGCAGTTACGGAACTTATACCCGTCAAGGCTTTCTGATAAGGGTCTACATATGAGGGATCCGTTGGATCGGTAACACCTTCAAAAATGGGCTCCAGATACCCCATGTCACTCTTCCCATCCCATCCGGGTTTATGATAATTAAGTGTATAAAGGCGATTCGTTGTAGCTGAACAGTATAGTATCTGACCACCGAGATTGCGCAAAGTATGAACTGCATCGCCCGTAGATGTAATGTGGGTACATACTACGGGAGTGGCATCTTTGTCATCAAGACGATACAAACCATTACCATAGACTGAAGGATTACTGTTGTCTTCATTGTACCAATATAGAGAACCACCTGCAACAGTAAGCTCTTTTACCCAGTCACACTGTGTACCAGGGCAGAAGTTATTCTGCATTTTTGGAGTGTTGACACCGTCAAAAACCCAGAGTTCACCTCCCCAGTTGGTTTCAGGTTGGGCTGCATCGAAACCATGTGCAGCACAGAAAAAGTAATTGTTTTGGAAAACACACCCAGGGTCGGGATACGAACTGTTATTTGCAGTAGGGGCTATGTCATTCACATCATAAAAGACTTCGTCACCAAGTTCTGTGTTGGTTCCGCCGAATTCTGTGCCTATTGCGTCTTTGTACCAACGGCACCAGATACGTCCTTTAAACACTTCCCATCCGGGACCGAAGCCGTCTCCGCTTAATCCTATTCCGTTATGGTCTTTTCCCGGATTCGTATCAGCGATCATATATGTTCCCGCTTCAGTGCCGTCCGAAGCCCACGGTTCGTGACCACAATCCATAGTCCATGCCTTGAAGACGGCTTTTTTATTGTTATAATTTTCGAGATTGTCAATAGCCGAGTCTCTTGTGTATCCCGGATGATCGGTATTTGCTTCTGTATTGATGTCTTTAACAACGAGTGTTCCGGCTGGTGTTCCGTCAGTAACACAAAGTTCTGTGCCATAATTGCCGTCGGGCAGGTCACCTTTAAAGAAAACTTTCCTTCCTACTCGTACATAGGGATAGTTGAGGTTTGTGTTTTCTTTCCCCGGATTATCCACTTTAATGTCTTTCACAAACTTGGTTCCTTCAACCGTTCCATCGGTTATCCATACCCACTGTTGTATTCCATTGTCAGGATCATATTCTGCACTTTCATCACTGGTTGCACTGAAAACAGCCTGCGTTTCATTAATCTGCATAAAGCCTTTGGGGTCACCGTCTCCTACAAGATAAGTGTCGGCTAACATAAATGTGCCTTCCTCCGTCCCGTCTGATACCCATGTTTCCTGACCATTTTCGTTTGTAAAGGCTGAGAACAGTGCTTTATCATTCAATCGTCCCAGATAGGAAGGGTTGGAGCCGTGGGTTCCGGGAACAATGTCTTTTACCATATGTGTACCTGCTTTTGTACCGTCAGTAACCCAAAGTTCTTCGCCGTGTTCCGAATCGGTAGCTGCAAAGAAAGCCTTATAACCTTTTTGAGGTGTCCCAACAACTATCACATTTTTCTGTTTTCCCATCTTACGCTCCGAGTTGACATTCAATACAACACCCTCCGGTAGCAGGTCAATTAGCTGTCCTTTATCCTGTGCCGTCATGTTTACTGCAAATAGTGCAAGCAGCGTAGTAAGTAAAATTTTGTTTTTCTTCATAGTTCTTGTTTTTTAGTTAGTATATGTTTAGGTTCTCTATATAATTGCAAAGATAGAAGACAATTGTGTTCTCCATACGATAAATTTGTCTTTTTTTAAGGTAAATTTGTCCAAAAAACTTCACAATTATGGTATTATCCGATTAATTCTATGGATAAATAGTATATGGTTGGAGGTTATAAGAGGCTGCGTTCTATTTGAAAAATTTATGGGATAATTTTTAAAATTATGTAATCATATGAAAGGGATAGCGAATTTTCGTTACGTGCTCCCCGGATGTCCGGGGGTATTGACAGTGGATAAGATGGTTGTAAGATGGTATGATATTACTGTTGCCGGTTATGGCTGATCATGTATTTGATGTAAAGAAAAGGCAGGAGAAAACAACAATTGTTTTCTCCTGCCCTGTTTGTTAAGCTGTTTTGTGTCCGGCTTGTTTTCATCTACTCGTGCTCATTCTTGCAGAACGGGCACGTGTTTAAAGCGTAGTTTTACAGCGGTTTGTATTCGACGAAGGCCTCCATAGCCTCGTATGAAGCCAGACCAAGGTCGTCATACAGTTTCGCCGTGCCGCGATTGCGGTCTTCTGCACGCTGCCAGAACAGACGCTCGTCGTTGCCGAGGAAAGGCGCACTCTCCATCTGGCTCGAGTGTTTTAGTATGGCATTGCGTTTCGCACGAAGCTCTTCGGGACTCATTGGCACGCACATCTCGATGTTTTCTATTGGCCATTCGGCCCAGGCACCGCGGTACATCCATATACGGCAGTCTTTTAACCACTCGGCACCAGCCTTTTTCTCCAGGTCGATAGCGGCCAGAACGGCGTTCGTGCACTTGCGGTGGGTTCCGTGAGGGTCGGCTAAATCGCCTGCCACATAAATCTGATGAGGCTTAATTTCCTGAATAAGGTGGCGCACAATATCCACATCTTTCTCGGTCATTGGGAGCTTTTCTATCTTGCCGCTCTCGTAGAAGGGAAGGTCAAGGAAGTGTACATGGTCGAGCGGAATGTCGTTAAAGGTGCACGCCGTGCGCGCTTCGCCACGGCGAATAAGACCTTTCAGCGTGAGCACATCGCGCGTATCAAAGTCGCCCGACTTCTTTTTCTTAAAGGTTTCCTTTATTTTTTTATACATATCAACGATTACCTGGTCTTTCGAATGGTTGAAAATCTGGTTGAAACCGTTGATGAAATGCATGAAGCGTGTTACCTCTTCGTCGTTCACTGCAATGTTACCACTTGTTTCGTAAGCCACATGAACGTCGTGCTTTTGGTTTACAAGACGCTGTATTGTTCCGCCCATCGAGATTACATCATCGTCAGGATGGGGTGAGAAAACGAGCACACGCTTGGGGAATGGCTTTGCACGCTCCGGGCGATATGTGTCGTCAGCGTTGGGCTTTCCGCCGGGCCAGCCTGTGATGGTGTGCTGAAGGTCGTTGAAAATCTTGATGTTTGCGTTGTAGGCCGAACCGTAGAGGGCCAGCAATTCGCTCAGTCCGTTGTTGTTATAATCCTTGTTTGTCAGTTTCAGGATAGGCTTGTGGGTAATGCCACAGAGCCATACCAGGGCCGAACGCACCAGTTTATCATCCCACTTGCAGCTGGTAACCAGCCATGGGTGCTTAATGCGCGTCAGTTCCGAAGCCGCTCCAAGGTCGATAACCATGTCGGCATTTTCGTGTGTTTGTATAAACGATGCCGGGCAAGTATCTGATATATTGCTTTCAACGGCAGCCTTAACTATGCCGGCTTTCTCCTCACCCCATGCCGTAACATACAGTTTGCGTGCTTTCAATATGGTGCCAATGCCCATGGTTATGCTGCAAGGGGGAACCTGTTCGCCGTTGGCAAAGCTGTTCGTCATTTCCTCACGCGACAGCGGATCAATCAGTATGATACGTGTTGGTGAGGCTAAACTCGAGCCGGGTTCGTTGACGGCGATGTTGCCGTTGCGGCCAATGCCGAAGAGGGCAGCATCCAAACCGCCGAAGGTCTGGATGCGCTGTTCGTATAAACGGCAGCTTTCCTGCACGGCATCCTGCGATATTGTGCCGTCGGGTGTGAAAATATTCTGCTGCTCAATGTCAACCTTGTCGAGGAAACGCTCCTTTAGTTGTTTCAGACAGCTGTTTGAATTTTTGGCCGTTAACGGGAAATATTCGTAGCCGTTAAATACAACAACGTTCCTAAAACTTAAGCCTTCTTCCTTATGGCGGCGTACAAGCTCTTTGAAAACAGGAGTTAAAGAGGTACCCGTTCCGAGGGCCATGACATAGAATTTGCCTTCGGTGCTGCGGGCTTTGATGTCTTTTTCAATGTCGTCGGCAATGTGACGTACACCTTCTTCTATTGTAGGGAAAATACTTGTAGGGATTTTTTCCATACGGGTAAGCTCGGTACGGTCTACTGCTGTCTTTGGCTGGTAGAACTCCTTAGGCACTTTATTCAGTACGATTTGGGAGGTTAAATTTAGATTTACCATAGTTGTTTTATTATTATATTAATGTGTTATCTGAAAGTCTGCAGCTTTCGTAAGAGCTGTTTCCTGTTCTTCGAGTGCAAAGAAACATATTATTTTGCAGCTTCTGCATGTTTGTTTTGCTATAAATTATGTCCTGATATATAGTTTTACTTATTTTATCATCTTTTTACGATAATAGCAGGGCAGGCCTGTTATGGGCAAACGATGGTGGGAATATGATGTGATGAGGGCGGGAATAAGGCATATTGTATGGAGGATTACGGGCTATGGGTCATCGTTCGACGGCCGTCAGCAGCGCG
>ERZ772945.1413-NODE-1413-length-16866-cov-3.254774_pt1 | contig 16866 bp, 20 predicted proteins | sample MGYA00511681_ERZ772945 | MGnify/ENA primary metagenome ERZ772945 (study PRJEB29015, sample SAMEA2737943) | human oral metagenome | biome: human oral; feature: human-associated habitat; material: dental | place: China | collected 2143 ...
TCCATTTGAGCCACTGTTGGCTCTTCTGTTTGGTATTGAGCCATGAGGCGTTTCAATGCACCACGTTGGTCAAAGGCAAGAGCTGAAATGATTCCATTTTCATCTGAAAGTTTTTCTAAGCGTGCACGTTTTTGTTCTGTTAAAGCCATTTTATACCTCTTTTACTGTTAATTGATCATATAGAGCTTGATAATTGGCCATATTGACATGACCTGTCATCTTTTCTTGAGCATTGAGCATACCAAGGACATTTGCCTTGATGAGGAGTTCTGCATCCGATTCCTTACGAAGAAGTCCTGAGGAAATACCTGCAACAGTAGAATCTCCAGATCCGACAGGATTGACTACCTGAATTCTTGGAATATCTACCTTGTAGAAAGTATCACCATGTTTTGCAAAAGCACCATTTGCACCAAGTGAAACGATAATCCACTCAATCCCTGCAAATAGAGGCTCTTGAAGAACTTCTTTTAATTCATTCAAATCCTCAGAAACTTCTTTTCCAAGAAGCTGAGACAATTCTTCGTTATTTGGTTTGATTACTGTTGGTTTGTGTGGTGATTCAAGGACCGCCTGAAGGGCAGCACCTGAGCAATCCAGAACAACTGGTTTCTCTGCTTTATTAGCAAGTTCTACCAATCTCGCATAATAATCAACTGGAAGGCCAGCTGGAAGACTACCAGAGATAGCAACTACTTCCACAGTGTCAAGGAGATTTTTGAAATGAGCCAAGAAATCTTGCCCTTCTTGCTCCAGAACTTCAGGCCCTTTCTCAAGAATTTCTGTTTGGTTGTCACCATGTAGAATAGCGATACAGTTACGAGTCTCTCCTTGAATTGAGAAGAAACATTTCGTTATTTTATCGTCGATATGTTCTACTAAAAACTCTCCAAGTTTACCACCGACCAAACCAGTAGCAGCAACAGAATCACCAAATTCTGAAAGAACTCGTGTAACATTGAGCCCTTTACCACCAGCTGTCTTGGTCACGTCCACCACACGGTTGACAGTATCAATTTTCAATTCATCCAAAGGATAAGAAATATCAATGGATGGATTCATTGTGACTGTTAAAATCATGTGTCACCTCTTAGTCGTGGTATTCACCGCGATCCCATTTTTCAAGGAATTCTGTAAAGAAGTTTGCATCCGCTTGATGAGCATTGTGAGTTTCAACATGCTCGATTTTAGCGATCAATTTTTTGTTTTCTTCTGATGACTTGTATTCAGCATTGATGAAAGCTTCAATGATGTCACACATGAGCAATTCACCAGTGATTTTACCACCAAAACCAATAACGTTAGCATTCAATTGTTCTTTTGCATAAAGAGCTGTTGTCATATCACGAACCAAGGCAGAACGAACTCCTGGAACTTTATTTACAGCGTTGTTGATACCAACACCAGTGCCACAGATACATACCCCAAGATCAGCTTGACCGCTTGTAACGGCTTCACCAACTTTTTTACCAAAGATTGGGTAGTGAGTACGTGTGTGGTCATAGGTACCAAAGTCGATGACTTCATATCCTTTTGATTTCAAAAATTCTGAAACCGCCATTTTTTCATCTGTTACGATGTGGTCACATCCAATTGCAATTCTCATTTTTAATTTACCTTTCTTACTGTAATCTAATTAGCACATTTTGTTCAACATATCAACCCGAATTTGGTGACGACCACCGTCGTATTTACCGTTAACAAAACCTTTAGCAATATTTTTAGCCAATTCATCACCAACAAGTTGTGCACCCATAGTGATCATACGTGAGTTGTTGTGTCCACGAGTCATATAGGCTGAACGTTCATCTGAAACTTCTGCAGCAACCATTCCTTTGATTTTAGTTGCCACCATGAATGGACCAGCACCATAAGCATCAATCACGATACCAAGGTTTTGTTCTTCTTTGTTTACTTCTGCAGCAACAGCAAGAGTCACATCGACAAAGTCTTGACCTTCAGCCGTAACATCCACTACGTGGAAGTTTTCTTTTTCCAAGAAGTCTTTCACAACTTCTTTCAATCTCAAACCTGCAGCATCTGCACCGATAACAATAGACATATTGTTTACTCCTTTTTATTTTTCTAGGCTAGTAAAGACTTTTATAGCTAGCAGTTTACCTACAAAAGACTTTCTAGCAGTTTATTGACAAATTTGATTGAATGAGATGAATAACACCTTATCCAAGTCCAGGAAATCAAGTTCCTAGAAAGAAACTTTCTCTGCGATAGAGAATATAACAAGTGATTATTTGTTTGTTATAAACATCATTTGTTGTTTACAAACATAATATACTCCTATTTTTATAAAAAGTCAACAGTAAATGTTTGTTTTTGTGGTTTTTTATCTAAAATATTTCAATATCAAAACCAATTTGATCCACTTGACCAGCTTCTAAGAGACGAACGTTTTTCTTACCTTCTAAATGATCTCCTTCTTCAAGAGATGTTGACAAGCCAGACCATGGTTCAAAGGCAATGAATGGTCCCTTATTCAAAGTTGACCAAATGATGAGATTTGAGAACTCTTGGAAGTGTACTTTTAATCCCTTCTCATGCTTACGAGAACGAAGGGCAATTGTTCTGGATTGCAACTCATCCAAAGTCACTGCATCTGTGCTAAACAAATCATAGCTAAGGTCTAATTCTTTTTGCCCATCCAACCATGGACTTCTATCTTGGAAGTCTAACATTCCTGTTTCTGGGAAAGGACGTGGAACAGAGCAAGTCTCTTCTTTCTCAAACTCTAAATAGTAGTCTTCATAAGTTTCGCCATCTAGAAGAGGGCAATTAAAGCCTGGATGTCCACCAATAAAGTATGGCATGACTTTGCTAGTTTCTTTATTAAAGACTTTGTATTGGGTACGAACGGTCTTGCCAGTAACCCTATAAGTGATTTCAAGTCGAAAATGATAAGGATAGTTTTGATAAGTATTCTCATCATCTTCGATAGCAAAGGTTACACTGTTTTCTGTTTGATCAACTAATTCAAATTCTTTTTTACGGACCAAACCGTGACGAGGAATGTTTCCTTTCGTCTCCGTTCCATCTGCATGACTGTAGAAGGCTGTATCTTCTCTTAAAGAGCCGCAGATTGGAAAAAGTACTGGAGCTTGCCCACTCCAATAGGTGGCATCTCCTTGCCACAAGTACTCAACGCCATCCCGATCCTTAATAGACGACAAGGCACCACCAAAAGTTTTAAATTGGACCGTCAATTGCTCTGATTTTATTTCAATTACCATTATTTTCTCCGATTTCTTGATAGTTTATAAAAAACTAGGCTGTCACTCCCCATTAGGAAACTGACAACCTAGTTTTCACAATTTACATTTTATAGGAGCGAATTATTTAGCATTTGCTGCGTATTCTTCATTACGTTTAATCATTTGTTTTCTATACCAAGCAAAGATACCTACATAGAATACAAGGAAGACTACTGCGCCAAGGATTGCTTTAATATCACCTGTTGTGGCATTACCAATTGCCCAACCAAGAAGTTTTTCGATTGGTCCTTCAAGAGTTGAGTGAGTAATCAATTGAGTTTGACTCACACCTTCTGGGAAGGCACCCACACCTTTAGCAAGTTCAGTTGCAAATGGTGCAATAAGTGTACCTGAAAGAAGGAAGAGTGGCAACAAGAGAGTTCCGAAGATGATCATACGGAGCAATTTACCACGAGTAACAACCAAGAGAGCTGGAGTTACACCCATTGCGATGATACCTGCAAGTGGCAAGATACCATTTCCGACATTTGAAAGAAGCACAGCTTCAACTAACATGATTGGTGCAAGTACGTTGGCACAAGCCCAGATTTCAGCACGACCAGCGATAAATGGCCAGTCAAGACCGATGTTGAATTTACGTCCTTGAAGACGTTTAGTAGCAACGTTTGTAATACCTTGTGAAAGTGGTTCTACGGCTGCAATGAACCAAGATCCGATAAGTGAGAAGAGCTCCAAGCAGACACCGGCAGTCAAACCAAGGCTCAACCAACCTTTAATAACAAGTTCCCAAGATGCTGCTTCTTCTACTCCAGCAACTGGATGTGGAGTTCCCATCAAACCGATAACGATACCAAGGATGAATCCGATGAAGAATTTAGATCCCCAGAAACCGATTTTTTTGTTCAATTTTGCAGCGTCAAAGTCGTATTTATCAAGGCCAGGCAATACTTTATCAAAAATCTTATCCAAAACCATGATAACTGGGTTCATCATGTAGTTCATGTGAGTTGAAGTCATTGGAGATGAACTTGGTGCATTAAGAAGGTCGTCGAATGTTGGTTTCATCAAGTCAGAGTTGATGATTTTCAAAATACCTACAAGGACAACTGCTGCAGTTGCGATGAAAAGGGAAACCCCTTGGCTAACTCCATTGTTGTCTGCGTACCATTTGATCAAAAGACCAGTGATTGACAAGTGCCAGATATCGAAGATATCAACGTCAAGTGTGTCTGTTTTCTTCATTGCAAGCATCACAACGTTGACAATCAACATCACAAGCAAGAAGTAAAGTGTCCAGGCAGAACCCCAAGTGATAGTAGCAAGTGGTGCCCAACCAACGTCAGTGATGTTCAATTGAATACCAGTGTTTTCAACGAATTTCGCAAGTGATGCTGAGAAAGCTCCGTTGAGCATACCGATAATAGCACCGATACCAGTAAGAGCGATGGCAAGTTTGATACCACCTTCAAGCGCTTTGGAGAATTTCACTCCAAAAAGTAGGGCCAATACTGTCAAAATGATCAGCATGATGATAGGGCCACCCATAGCCAAGATAGGTTTGAAGATATCGTTGGCCAGATTGATAATGACATCCATAATAGTTCCTCCCGTTTTTCTAAGTTATATGAATGTTAACAAGATAAAGGATAAATTAGCTTAGTCCATGTTCTTTGATAGCTGCTTCAATATTGTCAAATACTGGAGCACTCATCGCTGGAATACGGAACAAGATTGGTCCAGCTTCAATTACTGGAATTCCTGGTTCAAAACCAAGGTCAGTTGCAGCGATTGGCGTGAAGATATCGTATCCCTTGATAAGGTCTTCGTTTACATCTTTCACCATGACTGCATCACAGTGAACGTCATAACCACGATTTGAGAGTTCTTCTTCTAGAGCACTTTTAATTTGGTGACTTGAGTTAACACCTGCACCGCAGGCAGCAAGAATTTTAATCATTTGGATTTCCTCCGATTTTATATTTTAATAGACAAGATTAAGCTGTTGCTTCAGCAATGTAACTGTAGAGAGCTTCTGGTTCAGAAATTTTTGATAAATCTTCCAGATTGCCATTTCCTGTAAAGAAGTCCATCAACTGAGCAAGAATGTTGGTTTGACTCGAACTTGAGTTGTTAATGATAAAGAAGAGTAGAGATACTTCCACCTCCTTATCAGGAGCAATCATATTGTGGAAAGTCACCGGTTTCTCTAATCGAACAACCACTACTTTCTCAGCTAGATTGTGAACAATATCTGTATGAGGAATCGCTACATTTGGCAAGTCCTTTCCCAGAAATTCCATATCTAAACCAGTTGGAAATGACTTTTCACGCGTGATCAAGGCTTCACGATAAGTTGGAGTCACTATTTCTCGTTCTTCCAACAGGGTTGCTACCTGATCAAAGAGTTGTTCTTGATTATCCGCTTCTAAGCAAAACACCAGGTTTTTGTCAAAGAAATGATCTAATCCCATAACCTTTTCCCTTCTTTCAATTATCTTTTATGGTATAAGTATAACACTATATGAAATCGTTGTCAATATTTTTTGTTTCATTTTGTTCATTTTTTTGTAATTTTTGTTTTGTTTCAAGAATATAATCAATATCAAACATTTCTATTTTAAAATCTACAAAAAAAGAAGGCTCAAGCCTTCTTCTCTTTCCTTACTCAATAGTAGATAAAATCTCTTCTAACTTATGGTAATCTTTTACACTATCAATTTCATAAATGCTATTGTCTTCTAATTCTTCAACATACACATCTAATTCTTTGATATTATCCTTAACCATGTTGTCCCAGTAGAGATCTACAAATTCACCACTTGCATATGCTTTGTCAATAAAGCCAACAATCTTCTCTGCAGTTGGAGCATCCCAGAATGAAACCCCACTCAAAATGCGACCAGCTTTGCTGTCAACAATGATGTCTTGAACCTTATAGTCATCACCATAAACCAAGAACCACTCGTTCGTACAGTCTTCACGATAAACGCTGAAATAGGTAGAACGTTTGAGATCGTTTCTAAACATATTTTTGAAAAGATAGTTATCTGCATCGATGACGTAGCTGTTAGCCAAATCTTCTTTTACTAGATAAAGTGAGTAAAAGTTATTGTAATCAGCATACTTGTCGTTAAAGACTAAACGGACACCATATTTCTCTTTTAAGTAGTCAAATTGTTCTTTGAGGTAACCGACAACGATGATAATCTCATCAATTCCTCTCTCTTTCAAAAACTCGATTTGGTATTCTACCAAAGGTTTTTGATTAACCTTAACCAAAGCTTTTGGGGTATTTTCAGTCATAGGGCGCAGACGAGTTCCTAATCCCGCTGCTAAAATAATCGCTTTCACATGAATCTCCTTTATTCTTTAATAATAATATAAACACCAGCCATAACAATAAGTGAAGTGATAATTGTCAGCATATCTAGCGGTGCACCTAAGAAAACAGCTGCAAATAAGACAGTCCAAACTACATAGCTCACATTCAAACCTGTTGCTTTCGCAGGTTGCAAACGATTAATAGCGATATAATAAGCTAAGTAGGAAATCATATCAAAGGCCGCAAATACAATCAAGAGCCCTAGTAATTGTCCGTTTGCCACTTCTGCAAATGAATGGTGAGAAAAGAGTACAATCACAAGATAGGACAAGAATGAGGTTACTTGTCGGATTAGCAAGGCTTCAATTTCACTTAATTCACTTTCCATAGCATAGGAGCTGAGAACACTTTCACTCCCCCAGGCAATGGCACAGATAAGGGCACAAAGAATTCCAATGTAAAACGAGTTAACTTGTTCAACCTTGTAGGTTTGAGCAATGATCGCTGCAATAATCAAGAAAACACCAAATACTGTATTCTTTGAAACCTTGTGTTTCAAAATGAAGAAGGCGAGTAAAACTGAAATTGCTGGGTAAATAGCCGATACAGATGAAGCTAGAGAACTACCGATATATTTAACCGCGTAAAGATTGGCCTGCATACCAATTGGTCCTGCTAGTAAAGCTCCAATTATAACACTCACATTTCGAATATTTAAGAAAATAGAGAGGCGAACTTTTCCTTCTTTTACCAAAAGAAAAGCTAACAAGATAAAGATACTCAAGAAATCATGAGCAGCAGCCACCACAAAAGGGGAAAGATTGGTAAAAATCGAAAAGATATAAGAACTAATCGTTAGACCTAATCCCCAGAAAATACCAGAGAGCAGACCAAAAGAAACACCATTTTTATTCTTCATCCTAACCTCCATAATAATTCAAACCTTCGACAGCTCTTTGGTAACGACTCACACCATAATCTCCAAAGTCAGCACCTTGAGCTTCTTTGTACACTGTCCACAAACTCCAGATAGTATCTTGCAAAATTTTATAGATTCTAATCTTTTCACGAGATACTGGAGTTTTGTCGCTTTCATAATAAGCAAGGAAATCTTCTTCTTCCTGATTTGTAAAGTCAGACTCCAAAAAGAGAGCTGCCAGATCCCACATTGGATCATTCATGGAAGAGTATTCCCAGTCAATCAAATACAAGCGACCTTGAGGTGACTCGATAAAGTTTTCTGGTACCAAATCGATATGACAGGACTTTCTATCAACACCCAAATCAGCCAATCTCTTTTCTAGTGAAAATACATCCTTTCTTACAGCTTCATAATTGGCGTAAGGGATATTTCCCTCAATCAAGGCTTCGTATTTTTTGATTTCTTCAAAAGGTGCAAATTCCCCTCTTAGTTCTTTGCCTGATGCATGAATGGTCTGTAGAATCGGGGCAATCTTTTCAAACTTGGTCTTGATTGATGTTGAATCAAGAGTTACTGCTGATTCGATGTACTCATTTACCTTAATCCCAGACTCAATATCAAAAAGATAATTCTTGACATCAAGATTCAAATCTCTCAACAATTCAAGATTGTATTTTTCATCTTGACGATTGATGAGCTTTTCAGTTCCCTTTCCGAAGAACTTAACAATATAGGGTTTGGAGGTTGTTTTAACCCAATAGTTTTGGTTGGTCATGCCTCCCAGTTGTTCAACACTGAGGACTTCCTCTTCTTCAGATAGCAAAGAAGAAATTTTTTCTCTGATGAGTTTCTCCACAATTAGCCTCCATCTCCTACACTTCCCACTTAAATACTGTTTTAAAAGCAGTATTTAGGTCTGTAGCAAAGACACGGTGAATGTCCTTGATTTCTCTCACCGGTTCTTCAATATAAAGGATATTTTTTAGACGATTCGCAAACTTTTTGACTTCCATCATCTGAATTGCTTTTTCAAAATCAATCCGTCCTGATCGAGACGAACCAACCAATAATAAACCTTTTTCCAAAGCATCTCGTGTATTGATATTGACCTTGTACTCGCTTACTCCCATCATGAGAATCGTTCCCTGTGGACGAATATAGCGAATCAGGTCATTGATAGCTGGTCCTGTACCATCACCACCGCAACACTCAAATCCATGATCAAAGGTCAAATCCTCTGGGATATTATCCGTGATATAGCACTCTTTTGCAAAAGAGAAGAGCTCCAATTTTTCCCAATGGCGACCAATAACGATAATCTCTGCTTCCGGTAGTGTGTAATTGATAATATTGGCAACCACAAAGGCCAAACTACCATCTCCAATAACAGCGATGCGCTCTCGCTTGCTATGAGCAAGATGCAGGAATCGATCCACAGCATGCATACCAACACTTACAAACTCAGTAATTGCTGCAACTGTATCTTCGATATCATTATAAGAAACGACTCGGTCTTTTGGAAGAGAGACAAATTCTCGCATAAAACCATCGTGACCACTAGATAGGAAGTAGGTCCCTGTCATGTAGTTCTCGTAGAATTCCTTGTCACTCTGCATAGGCGGTTGATTGGGAATCATAACTACCTTTTGACCAACTTCATAAGTCCCAGTTGGATCGGAAATAACAGTTCCACAAGACTCGTGAATCATCGCCATAGGAAGCTTTTTAGCCAATATCTTTGGATCGCGCTTCCCTTGATAGTATCGTTGATCCGCATGACAAACCGCCATATAATTTGGACGAATAAGGATATGATTCTCCTGATCAATGTCCTCTTCTTGGTATTTTACATTGATAAACTTTGGCTTGGTCAGTTGATAAATTTGATTAATCATAGCCTTAGTCTTTCTCAATCATGCTTTTTGCGATTTTCAAGTCTGTCACAGTTGTGATTTTAAGGTTTGAATACTCACCTTTGGCTAAGGCAACATCCTTCCCTTTGATAACAAAAATCTTACATGCATCCGTCAGGATTTCCTTTTCTTGATCAGATAGGGAACCATACAAATCCATGAAATCCTTACAGCGGAAGGTTTGAGGTGTCTGACCTTGATAGAGGTGAGCACGGTTTGGAATATCTGTGATAAATTGGCCATTAGTGCTTTCAACAATGGTATCAACTGCTTCTACTACTGTATCAACTGCATCATGATTTTGAGCTAGCTTGATATTGTCTTGGATCATGCGAAGTGTGATAAAGGGACGAACAGAATCGTGCGTAATCACGATATCTTCTGGAGTAATTGGACGATAGGCATCAATGGCTTCAACAATTTTCTCAATACTGGTATTACGATCAGCGCCACCTTTGGTAATGATGATGCGATCCTTGTGGAGAGAAAGATACTTGTCAACCAAGTCCTCAGCGTGTGACACCCAGTCTCCATGAACTCCAACTACAATTTTTTCAATACTTGGTTCCAAAACAAATTTTTCGATTGTGTGGATCAAAATAGGACGATCACCCAACTCCAAGAATTGTTTTGGTAAATTACTGATTCCCATGCGTGTGCCAGTTCCTCCGGCTAGGATTCCTGCATAGATCATATATTTTCTCCTTTGTTTATTCTAAAAAACTCATTACCATCTATTATATCACAATATATGCCTATCATGAAGAAAAGATAAAGAACCACCATGTGAATCGGCTCATTATTTAGGATGAAAAATGAACAATATTCAACAAAGTCTGAAAAATTATAATAAATTAAGAAATAAATTTAGGTTATTCTCTATACCCCTCATTCAACGTTCGGTTAATATACATCTTTTTAGAATATAATAGAAACCTTAAAGAAAGCTTAAACATATTTTTAGAAATACAAAGAAAAGCTAGGAAAATTGTGGCATCCATTTTTGTAAATTTAAGAAAGCAATCTCTACGATGTTTTAAACTATTGTTAGACTTTTGCTCCTAAAATTGGTAAAATAAAAAAGAAAATAATAGAAAAAGGAAACTATAAACCGCTATGATGAACATGCAGAAATTGAACATACTGTTTTTAATTTTTGTAAACATCAAAAAGGTTGATTTAAAAAGATTTTAAGTTCTTAGGATTTTTTATCCAACACTACTATTCACGCAAACAAGACAAAATCTTGGCAAAAAATACAGTAGCAAAGAGTACACCAAACTACCACTCATTATGGGCGGTAGTTTTCTTTTCGTCTAAAATAGAGATAAAAAGATAGGTGGTAGCCTTATGCGTTATGGTTATGTACGAGTATCCACTAAGGAGCAAAATATCGATAGACAAATGTCTGCCTTGTCATTAGAAAATATCCCACAAAATCAAATTTTTATAGATAGGGCCTCTGGAAAAGATTTTGACAGGACGGAATACCAAAAGTTGCTAACGGTTCTACAAGCAGATGATGAGATAGTTATTAAATCAATTGATAGACTCGGACGGAACTACGACGATATTTTAGAACAATGGCAATTACTCACCAAGATAAAAAAGGTACATATCAGCGTTTTAGATTTTCCACTCTTAAATACTAAAAATACCAGCGATACAATCACTGGTAAGCTAATTTCTGATTTGGTTTTACAAGTTCTATCCTATGTCTCGCAAATGGAAAGAGAACAAATCAAGCAAAGACAACTGGGAGGAATTCGAGAAGCTCAAAAAAGGGGCAAACAATTCGGAAGACCTAAGATAAATATTCCAGAAAAATTTTATGAATTAGCTGAAAAACATAGTCAAAAATCAATAACTGTTCGTGAAGGAGCAGAAATCTTAGGAGTTTCAAAAAGTACTTTTCATAATTGGCTAAAAAACTATAGTTTTTGTCAAAAAAGGTAGGAAATTTTGGACAACTAATATTTCACTATTTGTAATCCAAAATAATGAAAAATTTAGTATTTTGATGGATTATATCTTCTGTATTAATTCTATCAATTTTGTCCATAAAAGTCTACATTGTTGGACAAGGGATTGCTTCAAAATAATAGGAGGTTTCTTTTAATGAAGACAAAATCGACAATCAAACTTTTTGCTACTGCTATCTTGGCTACTTCAACAATTGGTGCTAACACCATATACGCGGATGCTCAAATCAATCGAGATACTGCAAATGATTCAGTAGAGATTATTTCAGATCCATACAAAACTTATGAAGAAGCTGATAAAGCTCTCAATGACGTCAAGGATAAATATCTTGAAGAGTACGGAAGTTATCGAGCAGGAGTGAACCCTACTGAAGATTTGAAGCATTATGAAGTTTATTCAGTGTTGTACGCTGTATCTACAGATCAGACTTCTGAATCTACTGTTCAAAATGTGGCTAAAGCTTTAAGTCATAGTCAATCAACTCCAGAACCTGAGAAACCAGCGCCTACTCCAGTTCCTGAGAAACCAGCGCCTACTCCAGAGCCTGAGAAACCTACTAAGACTACTGATAGAGTGAAAGACGATAAAACTAAAACAGATGACTCTAAAAAAGATAGTCAAAACAACGAAACAACTAAAAATAAACTACCTGAAACAGGCGAATCTTCATCGCTATTAGGAGTTATTGGAGGACTACTATCTATTGTAGGACTTGGAATCTTTACAAAATGTAAACGTGGGTAGAGTGATTAAACAACTGTTGAATACTATCTTACAAACTTAAACAGTTCTAACATTACAAAATTAGCTATGATTAAAAAATCAACATTATTTACTATTCTTACTTTAACTAGCCTAACTCTTGTAGCCTGCCAACAAAAGCAAGAAGCTACTACTTCATCAAGTACAGAACAAACGAGTTCTACTAGTACAGAATCATCTAGCTCGTCTTCTGAAGTGAAGAAAACGGATTATAGTTTATATAACGAGGTAATAGAAAAATATTCTCAATTACAAAACAAACCATCCCAGGATATTAATCCCAAAGCTAACTTAAAAGATAATTCTCCACAAGTATATTCAGATATTGAATACTGCCTATATGATTTTGATAAAAATGGGACGGACGAACTAATCATTGCTCTGAAAATTAAGTCAGGTAAACATGATATTTTAGACATCAGAACGATTCAGAATGATAAAGTCATTCAACTCACTAATGCAGAAAATCATTTAGATTTTATCGGAGAAAAAGTGATTTTTGTTCCTCTTGAAGATGGATATTTTCAACTTTCAAGTGCATCTGGCGGTAAACAATCTCATAAACTCTATAAACTAAATACAAATACATTAGACTTAGAATTGCTTACTGAGTCAGATACAGAAGATGGATTAGGAACTAGACCACCACTACTTAACCAAGATGCATTTTCTTGGAAATCTGTATCAAATCCAATATCAGGAGAAACAACACCTTCACAAGAAATTAAAGGAATGAATATTTCTTCTATCCAAAACGGTGATTTTTCAAGTATCTCTGGTACATGGCGCAATAGTGCTGGTGTAGAACTTGTATTTGATGAACATGGACTGGTTAGTGATAATTCGCAAGTTTCAATTGAATATTCTAAAGAAATTGACCACTACCTTAAGGCAACTTTACTTCCTAAAAATGGAGGTGCTGGTGGTTCTGCCCTTGCCTTTTTACCTGCAGGAATTCCTTTAACAAGGTCTATCACTTCTTCACCTGAAAACGGATATAAGGACCCATCCGATATTAGCCAAGAACGACTATGGACAGGACAACAACTTATAGAAGGAATAGTTCAGGATTTTTCTATAAGGTTCAATAATTAAATTAACTACTGAACCGCTTATAGGCGGTTCTTTTAAATATGGAGGAAATCATGGATTTTACAGAATATTTATATAAAAATATCGGAGAACGTGTTAGACTGGACAGACAAACAAAAAAAATGAATTTGTCAACTTATTCTAGACATATCTCACAATGTACTTTTGATAAAAAGGTTAAAGAAACAGGAGATACACAAAAAAATCCTATAACTGGCATCACAGAAAGGAATATTGGCAAAATAGAAAAAGGAGTGCATGATAATTTTAGGAGTTTTTTATCAGATAATCAAATTAAAGCATTAACTGCTACCCTTGATTGTAATCAAGATGAATTACTTTTAGGAAATAAAGAACAGAAACAAGAAATCGTAAAAATTTTACTTTTAGGATGTCTATTAAATAATCTAGATGTTCAAATTGACTCTGTTTCATCTGAGACATGGCGAGATTTATACCATAAATCTCAATCTCTCGGTATCAAACCTAATAAAAAAACTGAACGTTTAGGTAATATCGTATTAAAATTTCTACTAAGCTATTCCACTTTCCAAAAGCACTTCATGAATTCCGTTTTTTATTATTCAGATAACTATTCTGATAAATATACTCCTTTTAAATCAAAAGATGAACAACACAGTGTTTCTTTTAACCATAAATTACAAACTAAATATGCTAGAGACTTGGAAAAAGTCAATTCCCAACTTCAAACTTGGTACACTACTGATTTAGGAAATATTACTTCTGTTCTACTACGTAAACCTGAAAACATTATCTATATATTTGAAGCATTCGAACATACTATATATAAAATAATTGATTTAATTTTTGATAAATTTATAGAAACATTTAACAATAGTTTGAATACAAGGGGTAAAAATAATGCTCCTAGCAAAATAATATACTATTTAGACTCCGATGTTCTTTTAAACATTTTATTGGAAGATGATATATACTATCTTTTAGTAAATGAGCTAAAAAAAGAACAGATCGATAAAACTAATAGTCTCTTTCATATTCAATTTTTACAGTTACTCCAGTATCAAAATTTATTCTTGGAAAAAATACATAATAAATATGAGGATACTAATAAGAACTATGATGCATTTAAACTCTATTCTGACTTAACTAAGATTATCAAATTTTATGAAAAAACAAAAGATAAAGCTGAATATATAAGAATAAATGTTATAGCTAAAAAAGTAGCAGATGGTAAAGAATATACATTAAGATTAAGAACAATATATTTAAAAAATAAAAATAATCATTTAACAGATAAAATTCAACATGTAAAGGTTTCAATATATAATAGTGTTAATGAAAGATTTGAAGTTTAAAGTTTAAAGTAAAAAAAATAAAAGAGGAAATAATTTGAAAGAACAAAATGCAAATGAATTGCAATTTGTTCTTTTTTGTGTTAGAATAGGATTATTGAAATATATTGAATGGGAGAAAATTATGAGAATATCATTTGTAGGAAAAGGTGGAAGCCGGAAAGACAACAATATCAACAGCATTTGCATTATATGTGAAAAACTATGTGAAAAATGTAGTATTATTTGATGCAGATATAAATTCACATGTAGGTAAAAGTATTGGGATGGATAAAATAGAACTTGGAGATAGAATAGAAGAACTTCGGAAGATATTTTGAAGGAAATAGAAAGGTTAAGGAAAAAGAACCAATAATTATAGGGACAACACCTCCAGACTATACTTCTAAATTTATAATGCCAACACTTGAAGATGAGTTTTTTAAAAAATATGCAACAGTTAAAGATAATATAGCTTTAGTAACAACAGGAACATATACAGATGAAGAACAACTTCGGAAGTCAATGTTTCCATGGTAAACTTCAAGCTAATGAACTTATATATAACAGACTTCTTGATGATGAAAACATGATGGTAATTACAGACCAAACAGCTGGTATTGACAGTGTTGGAACATCAATGTTTTGTGCATCTGAAATAAACTTATTTGTTGTAGAACCAACAATGAAAAGTGTTGGGATTATAAAAGATTTTGAAAATGTAACTAAAAACTATAATTTAAAAAATTATGTTATTATAAACAAGGCATTAGATGAATCAGATGTAGAATTTGTAAAAAGAGAGCTTGGAGAAGAAAAAATACTTGGGGTTATATCATATTCTAGTAATATAAGAAGATATGAACAAGGTGATAAAGAAAAGTTCAATCTGTTTATAGAAGAAAATAAAGAAGTTTTTAAAAAAATATTAAATCTTGTTAAAAATACAAAGAAAGATTGGAAGGAATATAAAGAAAGACTTTATGATATCTACAAGAAAAATTGTGAAACATGGTATTCAGAATATTATGGAGTTGACTTACTTCGGATATATAAACAATGAATTTGATTATGAAAAGGTTATAAAGGAGAATAATAAATAATGGAAAAATATATAGAATTTCCACCTATAATACATGAAAAGTGGATAAAATATTTAAATTATAATTATATGAATAGATTATTACAAGGATTTTCAAGTCCTTTAAATATAATGAATTTAGATATTTTAGAAGAAAATATTGAAAAATTTAAAAAGTTTTATGAAGAAAAAGGATTAACAGGGAAAATACAGTTTGCACAAAAATCAACAAAAAGTGAATCAGCTATAAGAAAAGCATTAAAAGCAAAAATAAATATGGATGTTGCATCAGAAGGTGAACTTGTAATGGCACTTTCAAAAGGATTTTCAGGAGATAAGATAATTGGAACAGGTCCTAAAAATGATAGGTTTATAGAACTTGGTGTAAGACATAATATACTTTTCCATGTTGATAATATAGAAGAATTAGATGAAATAATAAGGGTGAAAAAAGGAAATAATTTACCAAAAGTTAGTATATTATTAAGATTTAGTGGATTTAAATCAAAAAGTGCAAATATATTAGAAAAAAATACAAAGTTTGGGTTTAAGTATAAAGACTATGAAAAAGTTTTAGAAAAGATTGCAAGTAAAGAATATCAAGATAATATTAATTTTAAAGGATTTGCATTCCACCTAGATTCAAACAGTATTGCAGAAAAAGCAGTAGCAATTGATAACACACTTATAATGTTTGAAAAATGTTATGAGTTAGGACTAAACCCATATATAATGGATATTGGTGGAGGATATGGTATTAAATATATTGAAGATAAGGATAAATATGATAAAAGTATTTTAAATATCAAAAAAAGTATATTAGGACAAATACCTATGATTACATATAATAACAAGAGTTTTGGTGTTGTTATAGAAAAAGGTGCTATTAAGAAAAATTTAGTACATAAAGAATATGTTACACCTATTCCAGGAGTATATAATTTAGAAAAAGTATTAGATAGTAGTTTAGAAGATTTTGGGAATAGAAAAGTTTTAGATATTATAAAAGAAAATCTAATAGAACTATATATAGAACCAGGGACAGCTATTTTAGATCAAACAGGTATTGTTGTTACAAAAGTTAATTTTGTAAAAGAACTTGAAACAGGTGATAAGATGGTATATCTAGATATGAAAAGTCAGGATGTAATAATGGGAGGAGGAGAAATGTTCCTAGATCCTGTACATCTTATTAAAGAAAGTGAAAAAGACTTAAGAGAAGATGCTAAAGAAGGTGTATATGTAGCAGGT
>ERZ772945.1414-NODE-1414-length-16862-cov-37.422503_pt1 | contig 16862 bp, 9 predicted proteins | sample MGYA00511681_ERZ772945 | MGnify/ENA primary metagenome ERZ772945 (study PRJEB29015, sample SAMEA2737943) | human oral metagenome | biome: human oral; feature: human-associated habitat; material: dental | place: China | collected 2143 ...
TTTTTCTTCCATGATGCAAAGGAAAGAAAAATATATTAATTAAGAAAATTTCCCCGCCTCTTTTCTACTGAGCCAAATAGCCTGCAAATAGGGGCATACGTTTCATCTCTGTCATCAACAGACACATGATCCGTATGCCCCTATAAAATTGCTATGGATGCCAGCTCAAGTCTGGACATCGGATTCCCTACGAACTAAGTGGAGGGGAGCGAAACATAACGTCAGAAGGAACTCCCTCATGCAAGGGATGATTACCTGACAACGCATTTCCTTCCATTGACCACGTAGACACCCTTGGCGAGACCATTGAGACTGGTGACACCCTTGGCAACACAGACACCGTCAAGTGTATAGACATCGAAAGCGGAAACACTGCTGACAGGACCGGAGATGCCATTCGTCGAATCCTTGACGGTGAGCTTCGCCGGGAAGTAGGAGAAGACGTAGTTGGCCGCAACCCCTCCGCTGATTTCAATGGTGTACTCTCCGGGAACATCGAAGGAGGTTACCACCTTCCCTTCATGGTCCTTGACGGTGAAGACAGGAGCTTCGGTCAGTTCTACGGTCATTTCATTGTTCTGCAACCCATCCACCGTGTAATCGAAGACAGGCTTCTGCCTTATCTCGACAGTCACGTCTTTTGCCCTGAGGTTGGCCGTAGCCTTCTGGACAAACAGATAGCCGTTGACAAACTCTACCTGCTCCTCCTTGATGGTTCCACGCGAGACACTGATGACATACTTGCCTACCGGCGATGCAGGTGTGGCCTCGCAAGTCAGCACAGGCAAGCCCTCTACATAGTCGCCTCTCATCTGCCAGCCAAGCTTCGGGTTCTCGCTGCCATAGGTCCTGGTGGTATTGCGCACCTTGATCGTAGTACCGAACTCAACGATATTGAAGTCTTTCCACTGACCGCTGCGCTTGTAGAGTGTCTTCGTCCCGGAAGGGACCTGCAGCTTGATGGACTCTCTGTTGAGATCGGAAAAGACGCTGCGTCCCAATGCCGGCACGCTCTTGGCATAGATCCGGATTACTGCAAGGCTGTTGGCACCGGCGAAAGCCTCGTCACCGATGGACGCAACCGTAGCCGGCAGCGTGACCTTCGTCAGGTTGCCGCATCCGGCAAATCCATAGTTATGAATCTTGGTGATACCTTTCCCGACAGCGAAGTCGTCCGAATTATAAGGCATCACAGAGATGATTTCTGTCATGTCCTTTGTCAGCAGCATCTTTCCGTCGAAGACATAATCACAGTCGTCACCGGTCGGTATGGATACCGACTCGAGCCGCGGCATACCTCCCAGTGCACCGTCGGCGATGGCTGTCGTCGTCTTGGGAAGGACAAGTCTGTGTAGCCGTCGGCAGCCATAAAACGCCTTTTCGGGTATTTCATGTTTCTTGCCTGCAAGTTTCCGAATACCGCCGGTAAGGTAAGGCTCACCTCCCTCGACCAGCTCAGCATCGCCGAGATCGAGTTCCGTCAGCGAACTACGAAGCATCTTTCCGTCCATACTGCATCCTGCAATCTGCCGGATGGTACGCAGGTCCGTCGAGTTGATCGGTCCGTTCACCTTCAACTTGGAGATTCTTTCATAAAGAGAGTCTTCGACGAGCGACGCCAGCTTGCCAGGTTCACTGACATTGACCGTATCTTCGACCAGCTCGCCTCGTATGCCCTCAAAGCCGATGATCATATCCTGTCCTTCCGAGAACTTAAAGGAACCGGGGTTCAGGAGACTGATGTCATAAAATCCATCGGAAGAACCTTCCCATCCCCAGTTGATCCACACCTTGCCGGTGGCATCATATCCGCAAAGGACAAAGGCATGACCGCCGTTACCGCGATCCACGCCCGTATAGAAGATGGCACGGCGTTCGTTCAGTTCGTTGAAGATGATGTCCATCCATCTTTCCTCTTTGTAACTGCTGCGCCGAAGCATCTGCGTTGTCTCGGGATAGCCCAGGTTGCGTTTGAGTCCTTCACAGGCATTCTCCGTGTAAGTACCCGATCCGTCGGTAGCATACATCATGTCGGCAGCCACGCCGCAGTCGAGCATCAGCTTTGCCACAGCGTTGCCCTGTGCCGTGGTGTACTTTCCTTTATAGCTGTCGATCATGTTTCCCCAGTCATAGACGCTCTCATCATAGTTGACGGTCACTTTCTTCATGCTTCCGTCTGCCTGCTTGACATTCACAGAGTGTGTACCCGTACCACTCTGCGGATAACCGTTATAGTACATGATCTGTGCCATGGCGGTAGCGACACATCCGGTCACGGCTCTTCCCGTACCGCCATACCCCTGCCAGCTACCGGTACCGGAAGAGGTTGCCTGGGGGCAGAGGTCGTTGTAAGGTTTCTCCTGTCCCCAATGCGACGTGACAAGGGCGGGAACCTGAGCGGCATACTTGTTCTTGTCAGGAACCACCACCTTGCACGGCACACCGCTCTTCACAATGCCGTTGATAGCCTCTTCGGCAGCAGCTAGATACCATTTGAAGCCCTCGTTCTTCGTATTCTTGTCGAACGTGCTGTTCGAATAGGCAATGACAGCTGGTACGAGGTCGTCGTTGCCCACGATGACGAAACCGCCCTTCTTATAACCCATGACGGTGTATGCACTGTTTTTCAGCAGCGGTTTGAGGTCGTCCTTGTGTGCACGAGTCATCCGCAGTGTCGGCGACTGACTGAACACCTGCTCCGCTGCCGCCTTGATGGCAGCCTTTGTCCTTGGTGCTGCCGAAACCGACAGTACCATGCCCAGTACGAGCAGCAGGCTTATGGATAATCGTTTTCTATAGTTCATCATAATGAATGGTTGTGGTCGTGTCCGGCTTTCCGGCAGGGGAACTCCTTCCCGGAAGCTGATTTACAGCAGAGACGGCACGATTCGGTTTGTTGATATAAAAACGCATAGACGGAGTCAGAGCCCTGCAGAATGGGTCCTGACTCCGTTTTGTTGTCAATTCTCTAATAAGAATCGGTGCTTATTCATCACTTGATAACGGTCTTCTGGCCATTGATGATATAGATGCCCTTTGCCAACGAACGCAGGCTCTTGGCACCCTTCATTATCTGCTTGCCGTCGATGGTGTAGACATCGTAAACCGTCTCACCGTCAGCATTGATGCGCTGGATGGCTGTTGCCACACTGATTTCCGCAGGTGCAGACTCTGAACCGTCGGCATAGACAGCCGTCACACAGTACTTGTGCTCCTTGTTGTCCGGAGCCTTAAGGTCGTCGCTGACAAGTTTGCTGGTGCTTCCGATCAACTCACCGTCACGATAGATGTTGTAGGAAACTGGTCCTGAACCAGCCTCGAACTTGGCATCATCAATCATGAAGATGAAAGCCTTGTCCTTGGACGTGATATGATGGATGGCAAAGTACTTGGTCCCCTCGGGTACATCAACACTTACTTCCGTCCATTGAGCAGCATCCTGTACGTGCGTGTCGCCAATCTTCACGAAGCTGTCAGGATCACTACCGCTTGTTGAAGACAGTACGTCGAAGCTCTCTGCTCCGCTGCCGTCCGTAGCCTTGAGATTGTTGACCCAGAAGCTGACGGTCTGCGCCTTGCCAGAAAGCTGCGGACTGATGAGCCAGTTGTTGGCATCAACGAAATTCTTGCCAGACTCATCAACCTGATATATTGCTACAGCAGCCCTGGTGCCGGAGTGCGGATCAAGTCCCTGTCCTGACTTGAACAGGTCAGACGGCTGCCAGTTGAGGAATGCGAACTCCTCGCCCTGATGCTGATACTGTGTGCCTTGGGTGAGACTTCCTGCACGTCCATGGTCGTTGTCAACCGTTGTCCAGTCGCCGAAGCTGGTACCCCATGCCTCATAACTCTCGAAGTCGTCTGTAACACTGGTTATTGTCGTTGCCGGTGCATCCCAAGCCAACTTCACAGCAGTAGCCGACCCGCTCTTCTCTCCACGGAGGTTCTGCGGGGCCTTGACATCAGGTGTCTCAAGACTGACATCAGCGGTCGCCTCATTGTTGTCTGGTTCGAGATCGCCGTCCAAGGTGACTGTCGCCTTCACGCTGAGCTTGTCTGAAGCGTCCAGACTGGTCGTCTTGTAATCAACAGAGAGTACGTTGTTCTGCATGAAAGAAAGACTCTTTCCGAGGGTTTCCTCCTTGACAACCTTATTGTTGACCGTAAGGGCTACCTTGGCTTTCTCAACCTTGTCGAGACCGAGGTTGGTCACCTTGACGCTGAACTTGGCTGTCTGTCCTTTCTTGAGGCTCTCGGGTGCGGTCAGTTCCACACCTGCATCCTTCTGATACGGGTCGGCAATGTTGATGTTGTCAACATATACGGCATCGTCAGAAACCTCATCGGCAGTACCGACAACACGCAGCAGGACGTAATCCTCATTGGCCAGTTCGACAGGGATATCCACAATATGATTCTTCCACTTACCATCGTTGACAGCTCCCGTATTGGTCCATACAGCTTCCGTCACTTCTCCGTTCTTCTTCTGGAAACGCATTTCCACCTTCGCCTTGGGTGCTCCATCGCCACGATAGTCGAAGATGAGTCTCGGGTTCGTTGCACCACGCAGGCTCGTCTTACCCATGACAATGGTCGATACACCCGGCCGTGACGGACGGAAAATCAACGAACCGTTGTCGTCGTCGGACGAAACATCGTTGGTGAGAGCCCATGCAGTATTAGTGCCGGAACGTTCAAGACCGACGAATTTGTCCTCAACGGTGCCATCCTTGAAACTGTTGTGGAATGGCAGCGTATAAGGCGTACCGACAATGAGTGCGCCGGCTGCCCATGCACTCGTACCTGCTACGTTCACGGCATTGACAGCCCAGTGCTGGTACTTCTGCTTGCCTTCGTTGGTATTCAGGCCGTTGACGGTATATCCGGTCGAGCCTTTGACATCAGCGATCTTGTCGCCCAGTTTACCGTCATCCGTAACGCTATGGATATTATAGGTAACCTCTGCCGGGAGAATGATGCCCTTGTGTACACCTGTCGGAACATCCCAGTCGAGCTTGACAGTCGTTGTCTGGTCGGTTGTCTTGATCTTGCCCAACGCCGGGACATCCTGCCCTACATAAACATTGACAGATGCCTTCAAGCCGAAGTCGTGAGCATTGTAAGCAATAACCGTATAGGTATTGTTACCGTTTACGGCGGCATCGTCGACAATCTGCAGTGCCGAACCTGGCGCCGGAGCCGTGATGGTCTTCACGACACGCTCACCGCTGCTGACAACAATCTTCGTGAGGTCAGAGAGAGCAGAACCGTCAATGGCCTTGGTCGGTGCATTGAACTTCAGCGTAGCCTTCAGCGCAGCCGTCGGATCGGCAGTTGCTGTCAGATTGTCCACCATGGCCGGTGCCTTCGCATCAGCAGCAACTTCCACAGAGAGGGAGTCGAGGACGATTCTGAATCTGTCAGGATCAGAAATGGCATGGAAACCAATGTAGTAGTTCCCGTCCGCAGCCGGTTCTATCCGCTTGGTAAATTCCTGATACTTGGAACTTGTAAGATCCGTTGACGGGAGTATCTCATTTGCCATTGCGGCAACCGTATTGGCATTACCCCACTTCACCTCCAGACGTTCTGGGAAATTGCCCAGTCCGGCAGCAGCCTTGAACGATACATTATAGGCCTTGCCCTGCTTCATCTGAATCGGTGGTGAAATCAGCCAGTCATCGGCAGCGTTCTTCTTGTTGTAACGATATACGCAAGAACCACCCTTGGAACTGTTCCAGCCCCATGTGCTCTTGTCCTTATTCACGTCGAGAACCGTGTAGAGCTTGAAGCTTGCGGCAGTCGGGAAATCATCGAAGAACGGCACTTCGAGTGCATTACCGAAGATTTTTCCATTGCTTGTCGCAATTGCACTCCGCTTCGACCCGTTGATGGCCTGTACGGAATAGGAATAAGCCGACAGCTTACCCTTCGGGACTACTTCGCTGAAAGAAGTTGCAGAGATACTCTCGGCCACCTTCGTACTTTCTTCACCTACGTTGCGGAAGACATCATAGGTGAGAGGACCCATGTATCCGTTGTGCAGACCTTCCGTCGGAGCTTCCCAGGTCACGGTTGCCTTACCTGTTGTTTCGTCAAGGCCCATTGTCAGATCTTTTACGATATCGGGCACATCATAACCGACATAGGTCGTCAGTTTGACACGAGGACCCTTACCGGCATCATTGCTGCAGAAGACGATGAAATTAACGACTCCTTCGCTGACCGTCACATTGGCCTCAACCTTCTTTCCAGCTTCAGCCGTTCCGTTCGCTACTTCTTTACCGTTGGCGAACACCTTGTACGAGACGTTACCGGTCAGGCTGCTGCCGTCGTACTTCTTGTCAGGAGCCTTGAACGAAACCTTGCCGCTGAGCGCACCGTTGACGAAGTCGGCCTTGAGGTCGCTGGCTGCTGCCGGTGCTCCGTTGGCTGTCGCCACTGCCGGGAAGTTGAGTGCCACGAGCATCGCCGGCTCCGTATAGCTGCCGACCGGTGTCACGTGTCCGTCGCCCAAGTCGACCGTATAGAGCTGGAACTTTCCGTCCTTGTCGGTCGAAGCCCAGAAGAACTCGTTGGTCCGTACGTCGAACTCGCCGCTCTGGGTGTAGTACTGTCCCTTGGCATCGGCAATCTCTACACCGGTAGAGCCCTTCTTCGTTTCAGCACCTGTCGAACGGTCAATCTGGTAGAAGTCACCTTCCTTGCTGACACCATAGGCGAAACCGTCATTGGCAATACCCAGTGCCACATAGGTGTGCTGGGCAGGAGCGATGGTGGTACGCGTCAAGGTGGTGTAGTCTATGACACCCCACTCAAAATTCTTCAGGTCGGCGGTGTAGAATTCTCCGAACACCTCTCCCGTCGTCGGGTCAGTAGCCGTTTCGGTAGCGATCAGACTGTAGTCTCTGACGCTCTTGGGCTGTTCTTCCAACTGCCAGGTCTCTGTGTCGAATGCATAATGCGAGAGCAGGAGAATACCATAAGGAGCATAACTCGTATCGAGGTATATGCCGTGAAGCACTCCGTCTATCATTCCGCTTCCGCCATTGAAATAGCCTTTCTTGTAGTCGGAGAGCAGTTCGAAATTGAGGTTTGCCACCGGGTGGAACGAATACATGCCCATGAAACTGTTGGTGAGGAGATTTCCCCACATGGTCAGGTCAGGATTGACCGTCACCAGGTTCTTCAGATCCGCAGGGCGGATGGCAATCGTCGGACTGCTGAACGGCGATTTGACGTCTCGTGGCAGCGTCTTCGCCAACAGTGTCGGGAAAGCCTTCAGCGGATCAACCTTCTGTTGAGCCGTCTTCTGTCCAGGCAAAATTCTGGAAGGAGTAAGAGGCACTTGGTTTTCTGGCATCACTTGCGCGGATGCAGGCAGCATTGTCATTGTCGCGGCAAAAGCTGCAATTAGTTTGGTAAATCTTTTACTCATATCTGACGGGTTTAATTAATAAAAAAAGTTTTTAAACCTATGAAAGATTTCGATTACAAATATATTAATTTTTCCTCAATACCTCCAAATAATATTACGATTTATTTCTAAATTATTTAATATTTGTGCACATTTACAAGAAAACGTGCAATTTTATATCGTTTTTATTCGCATCTGGCAGGATATCCGATAGTCGGGGACGAGCGAATATTCAGCGGAAGGGAGACACCCAACTATTTTTCATGATTGGGACAGACGTGTTTTACTTCTCAAACAAAAAAAACGATTCTATTGTGGAATGCCCTACGGACAGATGTGTTGATGAACCACATCCTCTGTTTTATTTCTGTTTTCAGTTGCTGTCATTTTTAACACTCCACTCAAATGCCACTTTACAAGCCACTTGCAACACCCCATTACATGACAGCAGTGACAGCAACCTACAAATTCTTCCTCAATGTGGATTCAAGACAAGACACTTTTGATTGCGTAGGAATGTGCCTCCCCGGACAGAAATCTGCCTACATATAGTCCCGCCTATATAATAAGGTGTAATATGGGGATATGAGGCTGCGCCAGAAGTTCATGCGCAACTAAACTGTAGGGACACACTTTCGATTCTGAAGATAAAGAGGAATGGAAAGTGCCGGATTGACAATTGAGAACAAGAGTACCGGATGCCGGGAACTGGAGTACCAAGCACTGGGAACAGGAGTACCAGATATCGGGAACAGGAGTACTAGACACCGGGACAACAGAATTGAGAGCCAGCCTGCAAAAGAACACAGGTGCATCACGATTAAACAGTCTCCTTATTGCGCCCGGCAAAACCACGGAGCAGGAAGTACAGTTCTTCCTGCAGGCGGAAGAGCAGCCATGAACAGCGCAGAGGCATATAGCCGAATTTACGTTTAAGAGAGGGCTGCACCTGTTTCAGGTTGACAGTCTGCCAGACATGCCGCATGATTTCCCTCCCCTTCCGGCGGTCTGCTGCGGAGAGTTCCCAGCGGTGAAGATAATAGAAGAGATAGACTCCGACCAGATTGAGCCACCGTACCGTTTCATAACAATGCAGGTCGTCATCCGACGCACCTATATCGACGAGCTGGCGCCGCATACTCTCGTTGGCCAGAAGGAAATCGAAGCGGTGGACACTTGCCTGATGCGTGACCGACGCAGCCTGCTGCCGATAATAATAAACGCCGTCGCAAAGGACCACCTTACGTGAATAGTAATAATGGATTCTCGTGGTGTTGTCATCACTATATCCCCTTTGCGACTCATCGTAGGGATGCGCTTTGTGGAGGGCACTGCGCACAACATAACAACCGTGAATGCTCCAGGTCAGACTCTGCCGGAAGGCTTCCTCGCCATTCATCATATTGAAACAAGGCATGGAATACTCCTCCTGATGCCCGTCCGCATAGACGCAAAACAGACGGAACAACACACAGTCGACCTCTGTCTGGCAGAAAGCTTCGCATACCCTTTCCAGCGCATCCGGCCCCAGCCAGTCGTCACTGTCTACAAAGCCGATGTAATCTCCCGTTGTACAAGACAGTCCGATATTCCTCGCATGAGCCTGTCCCCGGTTCTCATCCAGTGCTATCACCTTGAGACGTGTGTCGCGGGCCGCATACTGATGCAGGATATCCAGAGAGTCATCCGTCGAGGCATCATCAACGCAGACCACCTCAACGTCTTTCAGTGTCTGGTTCAACAGCGAATCAAGGCACTGAGGAAGGTATTCCGCTGTGTTATAGACGGCGACGAGCACACTAATCTTTGGCATGACGGATAAACTTATTCTTCAATCTACTTATCAAGACATTCCACAGCCCAGTCTTTGACTTCAGCACACGAAAGGAAACCATCATGCTTATGACACACAGTGCGGCAGCAAGCCCCCACCGCAACCAACCGCTGTCAGAGCGGACACAAAGGAACACAAAGAAACCGATTGACAGCTGAACTGCAGCACAGCGCAACACAGAAGAAGACTGCCGGTAACCATAATGGAAACGAGCATAGACATAAACAAAAACAAAACTGAAGATTCCTGCCGCAGCCACACCGACACCGGCACCGAAAACACCCCATTGCCTGAAGCCGACAATTACCAGTGCGGCAAGGCACACATCATACAAAGACTCCAGAAGCAGGTAAGAGCGCGAGTCGCCTTTCGCCAAAGGGATATACTCTACCGGCAGACGTATTGCCCGTACGTACATGGCAAGGACCAGCACCTGTGCCATACTGAGGGCGGGCAGGAATTTGCCGGAATAAAGGGAGACTGTCAGCTGGGGCAGGAACAACAGAAAGAGCGTCAGAAGGGGGGAGATGAGCAGGAGTGTGACTTCTATCTGGCGGTTGACAATCTGGTTGAAGGTAAAATTCAGGCTGCTTGCACCTGACAGCCGAGGGAAATAATCGGTCTCCATGGCTGAGAAAACCATCCCGGAATAGACCATTGTCATCATGAAAGCGGCATTGTAGAAGCCGACCGCCTCAATGTCCGCCACATTGTTAAGGTAACTCCGGATAATGAAGTCCGCACCCGACCCGAGGATACCGGCAAGGACAAATGCCGTTCCCAGACGGATCATACCCCACCCTTTGGCCAGAAACGGCCTGCGGAAAGAGACACGGAAAGGATAAAGTCGGCAAGAGACCATGGCTGTGAGTACCATCTGCACCAATGCCATCAGGACCAGAGAGGGGACGATGGCTGCATTGCCGAAGAAATAATAAAGCGGAACGGTCAGGACCAATGCACCAAGCACGTTATACACTGAGACGGAGGCCAGCGAGCGAAGACGGCGTACACCCTTGAGGATGGCAAGCTCGCCGCCGCTCAAAGCAGCCAGTGACACACAGGGAGAAAGAAAGATGAAGTGCAGCGTATGCCCATCCCAGGAGAAGGTGTATCTGCTGAGCAGAGGACTGAACACGATGCAGGCCAGCAGACCCAACAGGGCTGTGAGCAGGCTCCACGAACGGACAAGGGCGATATCCTCCATCAGTTTTTCCTTGTCTTGCCGGTCGTAGTCCTCTGATATATTGCGCACGGCACTCATCGGAAGGCCGAAGTTGGTGGAGTCGCCGATGAGCTTTGTCGTGGAGTTGAACAGCGAGATAAGACCGACTCCCTGCGGCCCAAGCAATATGGCCACGAACTTGTTGCGGACGACACCTATCAGCACGTTGAGGCCCTGCACACCGCCAAAGAGGCTGATGTACTTCAGAATATGCAGATAACCATCCGTATGGGTGTCTTTTTTCATCGTATTATCTAACGGATATAAAAGTTTTTTATTATATTTGCATCAAACAATGATTGCATGAAACTGTCCATCATCATACCCATCTATAACGTTGAAGATACACTCAGACGCTGTCTGGAGAGTGTACTGAAACAGATGGACGACAGGATGGAAGTGCTCATCGTTGACGACGGATCGACGGATACCTCGGGACAGATTGTGGAGCAGATGACAGCTGGGAGGACTGACTGCCGGCTTATCTGCCAGGCCAACAAGGGACTCTCTGCAGCAAGAAACGCAGGAATAGAAGCGGCGACAGGAGAGTACATCACCTTTGCCGACTCGGACGACTTTGTTGCCAGAGGTACTTATACGGCCTTGCTGGCCGTACTTGCAGAACATCCTGCCTATGACATCCTTGAATATCCCGTCATGCTGCATTACGGATGTCCTGCCAAGCAGCATCTGCTGACTTTCCATGACACTGTCGTTGAATCCGTCCGTGACTACTGGCTCAGTGGAGGTCACCGCCACACATACGCCTGCAACAAACTGTACCGCCGTGAACTCTTTGCTGACATACGTTTCCCCGAGGGCAAGGCATTTGAGGACGCATACACCTATCCTCTCCTGCTGCAGCGTGACAAGGTGGTGGCGACGACCTCCGTGGGACGGTATTACTACTGTCACAACGACAGGGGAATCACGGCACAGGCCGGGGGAAAGGAGCTGACCGACCTGCTGGAAGCGCATCTCGAGCATATCAAGCTATGGGGTGAGCTGACGCCGGAATACTACCAGGCCCTGCTCAACATACAGATGGATGTCTACGAGGCAACACACGCCGCCCCCGTCCTCCCTGTCCTGCCCTATAAAGGAACCCTGAAACTCTTTGTTCTCCACTTAATAGGATTAAAACGCTTATGCCAACTCAACCGGTTTATACACAGAATAAGGAAAAGAAGCCGCTCGTAAGTTTCATCGTCACTTACTGCAACGAACCCATTGCCATGCTGAAAGAATGCCTCAGAAGCATTCTGGCATTAAGTCTGAACGAATCGGAACGGCAGATCATCATCGTGGACGACGGCTCGGACCTCTCTCCCATCAACGAGCTGATCACACTCACAGACAACATCATCTATGTTCGCCAGCCCAACCGGGGACTGAGCCGGGCACGCAACAGAGGCATGGAACTGGCCGAAGGCAGGTTCATCCAGTTTGTCGATGCCGACGACTTCCTGCTGACAAACACCTACGAACAGTGCCTCGACATTATCAGGTACAAGGAAGCCGACATGGTGCTCTTCCGTACGACAAGTACCGAAAAGTCTGTTCCTCTGTCCGAGGCGGAAGGCCCAGTGAGCGGAACGGAATACATGACCCACCACAACCTGCACGGCAGCGTATGCTGCTATCTCTTCGGGAGAGCCATCCTGCACGGCCTGCGCTTCACGGAGGGTACGCTGCACGAAGACGAGGAGTTCACGCCGCAGCTGATGCTGCGGGCGGAAAGCCTGTATGCCACCGAGGCGAAAGCCTATCATTACCGTACACGCCACGGCTCCATCACCCACCGTACTGACAGACGATGGAAGATGCGCCGCCTGTCGGATGCCGAGCAGGTAATCTGCCGCCTGAAGGAAAGGGCGGACTATCTCCCTGTCAAGGAGCGTATCGCCATGGAACGGCGTATCGCCCAGCTGACAATGGACCTTATATACAACGTGATGCTACTGACGCATGACGAGACCCACCTCGACCACGTACTGCAACGTCTGGCGCGGCGCGGACTCTTCCCCCTGCCCGACAAGGGCTATACAGCCAAATACAGGTACTTCAGGAAGATGACGAACTCCGCCTTGGGGCGCAAGATGCTGATGATGGCATTGAGGATAAAGAAACACCCATTATAACCGTGGATTTTGAACCGAGACGCATGAAAATCCTTCTCTTAGGCGAATACAGTAACGTACACAATACGCTGGCACGTGGTCTGCGCAAGCTGGGGCATACGGTGACGGTCGTTTCAAACGGGGATTTCTGGAAGAATTACCCACGTGACATTGATGTCTCCAGACGGCCGGGGAAGACAGGCGGTATGCTTTTGCTGGCAAAGATTTACGCACTGCTGCCCCGTCTGCGAGGCTATGATGTCGTGCAGTTCATCAATCCTTTGTTCTTTGAACTGAAGGCGGAACGCCTCTTCCCGCTCTTCCGTTATCTGAAAAAGCATAACAGAAAGACCGTGCTGTGTGGCTTCGGAATGGATTACTACTGGGTACACACCTGCTCAACGGCGATGCCCCTGCGTTACAGCGACTTCAACATCGGCAATGAACTGCGCCAGAACAAGGAGGCAATAGCCGAGAGAGAGGATTGGATGGATACGGACAAAGAATGTCTGAACCGACTGATGGCAGAGCAATGTGACGGAATCGTGACGGGACTCTACGAGTACTGGCAATGTTACCAACCGTGTTTCCCGGCGAAGACAATCTTTATCCCCTTCCCCATCATCGTGGGAGAAGCACCGGTCATCGCTGATGAAACGCCGGAGAAGCTGAACCTCTTTATCGGAATCAGCAAGAACCGCTCGGTCTACAAGGGGACGGACATCATGCTGCGGGCAGCCGAAGCCGTCAAGCGGCAGTACCCCGACCGTCTCAACCTCACCGTCGCAAGCGGACTACCTTTCGCCGAATACGTCCGTGCCATGCTCGGCTCTGATGCCATCATGGACCAGCTCTACAGCTATACGCCGTCCATGAACCCCCTCGAAGCCATGGCACACGGCATCATCTGTATCGGTGGCGGAGAACCAGAGAACTACGAAATCATCCACGAGACCACGCTCCGCCCCATCATCAACGTCCTGCCGACCTACGAGAGCTGTGTTGCCGAGCTTACCCGGCTCGTCACCCATCTTGACCTCATTCCCCGGCTGCGCCGCCAGAGCTACGCCTATGTCTGCAAGCACCACGACTACATCAAGGTGGCCGAGCAGTACGAAGCCTTTTACCGGTCGCTGTAGCCGGGTTTCATACGTACTTGCCCTTCCCGGCCTTCCCTTATTGCAGCAATTGATCCGATAAAACAGCAATATGTAAAAACGAAATTACCACAGCCCGGATATGATAGATACCGGACTGTGGTAAGTTCTTTGCTGACAGTCTACTTACGACTGCAAGATGCTATCTGACAACGTACTTCCTGTGATTTACGATGTAGATTCCTTTGGGAAGACCCTCCAAAGAGGTGGCATTCGTACGGACAACCTTTCCGTTAAGGTCATAAACAGTACCGCTCACCTCATTACCTTCCTCATTGACAACACCGTCAATAGCCGTTGCGGTGTCTTCTTCAACACCGTCAATGAAGAAACGCAGCGTCTTTGCAAGTGCCTGGGAACCGGTTGCTATCCAGCAACGGAAGCCCTTGACGGGGAGGTCATGCTGTGTGAAGTGCCACTTGCCGTCGTTTGTACCCAATGCGTATGAATAGGCAGGAACAACCTTACTCGTCTGGTTGATAAGCGATCCGCAGAACTGCAGCTTCTCATCTATTGTCGTTGACGGGGTAGATGCTTCCCTGATGATGCCGTCACTGTAATTGGGAAGTTGTGACGGTTTCTGTGTCAAAGACACATTGTTTATAACATAGTACGGAGCGGGCACACTTATCCATTTTCCATCTTTCAGCTGTTTCCGGTATGGATCTTCATGCTCAATACCCGTCGGCTCTTTATCCGACTTGATGAGATAAAGCTCATTTGCCTTTATTGCAAGGGCATCGTCATCACTGAGGTCGACACTCTTGAACTCAATACGAGTCTTGACGGTGCTGTGCTGTTTCGGATGCCACGAGAGCTTGACATTCTCGCCGAAAGCGGTTTTAACCTGCCCCACTGTAAGATTGACAGGAAGCATGATAGAACTCCATACACCCGGCTTCATCGTACGCTTCAAGATAAGCGTGCCGGCACTGATGGGGTCTACCTGAAGGTTTATGTATTTGTCACTCGTCTGTCCTTCATCCAAAACAATATCATTATTACCACAATACTGCAACTGTACATTGTCCCAGCAGGTCCAGTCACGTTCATTTGAAGAACCCTCTATCTCAATACCTATATTCAGCATATCACCATCATGTGGGACATTTACCAGTATCGTATTGTTATATTTTCCTTCCTCAAACTCTTTTCCTGCTTTTACATAAGGACTTTCTTTGGTTCTATTTCCTTTTCCTCCCTTATCCGTTGCCAAATCGTCGTCATCATAAACACGAAGCAAATCATCCTTGGAATAGCCAAACTCACGCTGAAACCTGTTCAAGGCAGTACTGACATTCGAGACTGTAGCAGTAGTCCCATCTACTTTTGCAAACAGCTTTGATACCATACGGCTTCCATTGCCTCTGTTATAGAAGCCATTGCAAGTAACCTTATACCAGCCCCGCTTTATGGTCTTGACAGACTGGGTGATTTTTCCGTTAGCATTGGCATCATTGCCTACATTCCGAACATTCGCCGTCGTGTAGCCGGCATATTGCGCCATGTAATAGTTGCTTGATATGGCACCGTTCCCTACATAGTAGGTGTTTTCTACAGAAGCTGGATCAAAAATATACTTTATTTCTTTTCCATTCTTCTTTGCATATGCCCCTTTCAATCCACCACTCGCTTTCCAGTGCTCCACATAGATATTACCACGTTCGAAATTCTGATCATAGACGAGAAAAGTCGCATCAGACGGAGCCTCATCTGAAGCATAGGTGTCCTTGAAAGCATTCTTCAGGTCTTTCTTGGTCACGAACTTCCATTTGCTGTATTTGTCGTCAGGAGTATGAGGATATTGAATATCATACGTTTTCCCGGTACCTCTATGTGCCATTGAAAGGTAGAGTTCACCTCCCATACCTGCCCAGGTCTCATCATTGTGACAATGGATGTAATAGGTATTGCTATTACCATCATTCGTTCTCTCTATCTTCCACTCCAGAATACCATTCTTATGTTTGGTCTGGGTAAATTTGTCCGTCCAATCGACCCCTCGGTCAACGTATACCCGGTTATAATTGATCTTGTTTTCCGGTCCCGGTGTATCCATCTGGCGACCGAAAGCAACATATTTCCCTTCCGTCGTAACCAATGGACCTGTCATTTTGTAAGTATTTGGTTTCGATGTACTCAGAACATGGGTTGTCATTCCCACATTAAAGCCGACTACCGCAGTTCCCCAGTAACTACCTGTATTAAGGAACTTACCCGTACCGACATTATAGAGATACACCGTCCCCATATCAGTATCGCCTTTATCAACAATCTTATTAAGCGGATTTCCAATCCATAGGTGATGTTGGTCCTGTCCCTGTGCCTTTGCATCAATATGGGTCAACAGCCCCATTACGACCAGAACAGTCGTTATAAATGTAAAATGTCTTACCATCTTTGTGTGTATTTTTTCAGTTAATGATTAATCAGTCTTCCCAGATACCTGGATTTACATTCTCCCACGGCCTGTATGGCTTAGCACCGATGCCTCCCTCAGGGTCTCCCGGGATAATACGGTCGTTGCCGTTGCCATGCTGTTCGGGATTTCCGTCTCCGTCATTGTCAATCTGTGATGCGCCGGGTAAACACATTACCTCGTCGAAATCTAAAGCCACAATCTCTGCAAGCGGCTTCTGATAATCTTTTCTCTTCATTGCTCTCTTTGTTTTAGCATTTTTTTATTCTATAACCTAAATGAATGTCCATAAAATCATCAACGTCATAATGATGAAATTTACAGCTTATCCATCATACGTGCGTGTCTGTGTTAGTGAAAGAAGAATGTCACACAGTGCCTGAAAATACCCGTACCACTCTCTACTCACGATTTGCGGTGCAAAGGTAGTTTATTTTTCTCTACCCCCCCAATTAATTTAACCTTGATTAACTAAAATTTGAGCAAAAATAAGTCCTTTTCGAAAATTTCCTGTCAGTTAGTATCCATCAAGGAAGACAATGAGCAAAAAAAGTTCCATCCAGGAAACAGAGTGATAAAATCTGTCTGAAATGCGAAAAGCCCACCCTTGTATGTGCCTTTCATGTTACTACAAGACTTTTCAAGAAATTAGCATTTATCGCAATATAAGTTTTTATTTTGTCTGCTGTC
>ERZ772945.1416-NODE-1416-length-16842-cov-16.003336_pt1 | contig 16842 bp, 15 predicted proteins | sample MGYA00511681_ERZ772945 | MGnify/ENA primary metagenome ERZ772945 (study PRJEB29015, sample SAMEA2737943) | human oral metagenome | biome: human oral; feature: human-associated habitat; material: dental | place: China | collected 2143 ...
TTGTGGGTGATGAGTGTTGAGTGATGGGTGTTAATGGTTTGCTTTGTGGGTGATGGGTGTTGACTATTAGGTGATGATGGTTTGCTCCGTGGGTGATGGGTGTTGGCTGTTAGGTGTTAATGGCTTGCTTCGTGGGTGATGAGTGTTGACTATTAGGTGATGATGGTTTGCTCCGTGGGTGATGGGTGTTGGCTGTTAGGTGATGATGGTTTAACTTTGTGGGTGATGGGTGTTGACTGTTAGGTGATGATGGTTTAACTTTGTGGGTGATGGGTGTTGACTGTTAGGTGATGATGAAATGTTCGCCTAAGAGAAGATATTCTGCTTGCGTGATAGGTGTTGGGGGTTGTATATTGATAGATGAAGAAGTGCGCATCTGAGGGAACTTTTTAATAAATAAGATTACAGCTATCTTTATCCTGTTAGGGGCTCCCCTCCTTCGGAGGGGTTGGGGGAGGTCCCTCCCTATTCAGGTCATGGAGAGAGGTTCTCCCTTATCCTTTTGTAAACTATTTTCACCCTTATCAATTCTAAGACATGCCCCTCATGGGTGAAGAAGAGGCCCTTCTACGTTCAAGAATAGGCCCTTCTTGAGGCAAGAAGACGCCTTTCATGGAGCAAGAAAGGCGTCTTCTTCAACGGTACTCATATCATACTGATTTATAAATAGTTACAGACTATATGTAAGAAGATTACATTCCCCTATCTTGCATGTATTTTTCAAGATGCAATGTAACGATTTTTCGCAACATGAAAGATATCGGCAAAAGCAATAGGATGTGTGCCTGCTCATAGAAAGGAGATGATTGAAACCCCACTCGACAAGACGGAGGAACCACTCAACTTACGATAAAGAAAGGTCGATAGGACTGATGAGAAAATAAAATTCCTATCACTTCTGTCATCGAAAACAACCTCTTAACTCATTAATTTAGAGCATAATTACACAAAATGTTAAATATGACAGCAAACAAAAATAAAACTTTTTTTGATATATAGAGCTATACATCTCTACTTAAAACGGTGGTCTTTCTTTATCATTCTTATTACAATCATCCATACCATACGACCAGAGATAAACAAACTGTGGAGGGTTGGTAAACTGACAATCTACAAACCCATACAAACCAAGGGACTGCCAGCAAGAGCGCATATAAACTGAGTTTTAATCGCAAACAATGAATATTTCTCTTATTTCCAATTAAGATTAAGAAAAAATAATATACCTTTGTAGTCCATTAATCCAATTAGTATAAACCTGATATGACATATTCAATATTTCAAATTAATAGCAAAAAGACCGTGTTTTCAGCACATAACAACCTATTGAGAAGAAGTTTTCTCATTCTTTCCCTCCTACTTTCTGTAACAGCAAACTATGCTGACAATGTTGATTTCAACACTGCTTTAAGCATAGCAAGAACGTATGTAAATGTCAGCAAGAAGGCTGCCCTAAACGTAAAAACGCGTGCTGCAGCAACGGCAAAACATCAACCTTACTATGTCTTCAACGATGATGCAGGCAAAGGCTTTGTAGTCGTTGCGGGCGATGATAAGATGGGAAAGGTGTTAGCTTATAGTCATGAGGCATCAATAGACATGGCTAACCTCAATCCCGAAGCACGTTATCTCTTTGACTCCTATCGACAGGTGTATGAGGAGTTGGGCAAGAATAAGACGCTTACCACACGTGCTGGAGTAGCAACAAAAGAAGCTGATGCTGTGCAACCTTTGCTAAAAAGCAAGTGGGGACAGGACTATCCCTACAGCAAGCAGACCCAATATGTAACGGGGTGTGTGGCTACTGCGGTTGCACAGGTAATGTATTACCATAAATGGCCAGCACAAGGTAAGGGACAAGAAAGCTACACGGTGAAGTTTGATAACACTGTTCGGTCAGCCGATTTCACAAAGTCACACTACGACTGGGACAATATGTTGCCTGATTATAACCGCAGAAACGTTACTGCAAAGCAGGAAGATGCAGTGGCTTTATTGATGAATGACGTAGGTATTGCAACCAATATGCAATACACGGATAGGGCAAGTGGTACGCAGAGTTATATGGCTGAGCGTGCTTTGCGCAATTACTTCGACTATGATGCCTCAATGGTAACAAGAGCAAACGAGGGTGTTGATAACTTTATCGAGATTGTAAAGAATGAGCTCCGCAATGGTTTCCCACTCTACATATCTGGTGACTCGAAGACTGGAGGTGGTCATGCGTGGGTTTGCGATGGCTTTGATGAGGAGGATAGGTTCCACATGAACTTTGGATGGAATGGTCAAGCAAATGGCTATTACTCACTTGCAACCTTGAGTGTAACGTCTACAGGTAGTGAGTTTAACGGCGCACAGCATAGCTTCAACCGAGGGCTTCATGTCATTGCAATACATCCCAACAAACCTAATACGCCTAAGATTGATGATGATATAGCGTATCAGTCGCCTAATATCAAGTTTAACAACGATGGTATGATGGCGTTCGTAGGGGATGCTCCTTCCGCAACATCCGATGCTGGAAAGTTGATGTATACAGGGTTTATCAACCAGGCTAATGCTGTTCTTGTGGGCGACATCGGTTTAGGTATCTATGACCAAGAGGGCAAACTGGTAAAGGTAACACCTTACGGACAGGACGGAAGGAAGATATTCAGCAAAGAGCGATTTGTCTTTAACGATGGTGAGTGGGTTTCTGGAGGTGTGATTAATGATAAGGTGACCTTCATCCTCGACTTTAAGGCATTGACTGATGGAATCTATTCACTCTGTCCTATTGCTGCACGAATGCTGGAAGATGGCACCTTAGGCGCTTGGGCAAGAATGAAGACAGCCCCTCGTATCGTGATGAAGGTGGAGAATGGTAAGATAACTTACTTAGAGTTGCCAACAGAAAAGCCGACCTTCCAGCTCACAGCCGAGCCTAAGTTAGACAACAAACTGATGTTAGGTGAGCCGAATGTACTCCGTCTGAACATCCGCAAACTGGATGCTAATTTCTTCAACGGAAGCGTAAAAGTAGAACTCCTCAACAGTGAGAATAAGGTGGTATATACCACAGAGACGGATGAGGTGGTTGACTTTGATGTCTTCACAACCAAGCGTGTTAGACTGCCATTCAACCTTCCTTACGACATTGCTTCGGGTACTTATCACTTGCGCACGACAATCACCAATGCCAACAATGTAAGCTGTCAGGTACGTGAAAGTGCTTCACAAGAACCTTATACGCTCACGATTGAGGAAAAGGGTCAGGCTGGTATCTTCTCAAGAGCGACTGTTTATACGCAAGATAACGAGGAAGGAAGTGTCCCAATGGAGAACTTTGATGTATCAAAAAGTCCAACATTCAGAGTCGCATGTATTGCCACTCTTGCAAAGAACGTACAATATAAGGGTGGTCTGACACTCTATCTTATCGACACTGTGACAGGTATGTCTATCCAAGTGACAAAGAAGCCACTACAGGTAGACCTCACACAGGCTGATGATGAGGCAATAATAACCAGCGACTGGATTAATCCAAAGACCGAGAAACTCATCAATAACCGACGCTATCGAGTGGCATTGTTTGGTGTGGTAGATGGTAGGAACGTTGACTTATTACCAATTTCGACAACATCACCTTACCTTTCCCTCATCAATGGACCGTATGACAAATATCCTGAGGGAGGAACAGATGGTGTGGAGGAATTGAGCATCAAACCTACACTGCAGTTCGTTGACGGTCGCTTACACATACAGCAGCTGGGCTTGAAACGTGTGGAGGTATATGGTATGAATGGTATGTTAGTAGCAAGCAGTAGTGTGAAGGAAAGCAACAACCTTACCCTCTCCGTTCCAAAGGGGACCTACGTGGTGCGTATCATCACACAAAATGGTCGTTACACAAGCGTTATCCGATAAGATGTCACATCGTATTAGGCGTGTGTAACAGTATTGTGACACCTTCTTTATATATACAACACGTTTCTGATTTAAGGTTGAGAATAAATAAAAGGCTGAATTCCTATCTTGGAGTTCAGCCTTTAGTTTATATGTATAGAGCTTGCCAAGCTGCGATAATGGCCATTCTTGGCAGTACTTACAAATTCTATTTCAATACACCAAGTTCCTTACCAATCTTGATGAAAGCGTTGATACACTTGTCAAGTTGCTCACGGTTGTGACCTGCTGAGAGCTGAACACGGATACGAGCCTCGCCCTTTGGTACTACTGGATAATAGAAGCCAGTTACATAAATACCCTCCTCAAGGAGCTTAGCAGCGTAAACTTGAGACAACTTAGCGTCATAAAGCATTACAGCACAGATGGCACTCTGAGTTGGTTTGATGTCAAAACCAGCAGACATCATCTTGTCTCTAAAGTAGTTAACATTCTCTACAAGCTTATCATGAAGCTCATTACTCTCCTTTAACATCTTGAATACTTCAAGACTGGCACCGATGATACAAGGTGCAAGAGAGTTAGAGAAGAGGTATGGACGACTGCGTTGACGAAGCATGTCAATGATTTCCTTGCGACCAGTAGTAAATCCTCCAAGTGCACCACCAAAGGCTTTACCAAGTGTACCCGTGTTGATGTCCACACGATCGTATGTCTTGCAGAGCTCACTAACACCATGACCTGTCGCACCAACGACACCTGCTGAGTGAGACTCATCGACCATCACGAGTGCATCATACTTCTCTGCGAGGTCGCAAATCTTATCAACAGGAGCGACATTACCATCCATTGAGAACACACCATCCGTTACGATAATACGGAAACGCTGTTCCTGTGCCTCTTGTAGACAACGCTCAAGGTCGGCCATGTCGGCATTTGCATAACGATAACGCTTCGCCTTACAAAGACGTACACCATCAATAATAGAGGCGTGGTTGAGTGCGTCAGAGATAATAGCATCCTGATCGGTGAGCAATGGTTCAAAGACTCCACCATTAGCGTCAAAGCAAGCAGCATAGAGAATAGTGTCTTCTGTCTTGAAGTAATCAGAGATGGCAGCCTCAAGTTCCTTGTGGCTGTCCTGTGTTCCACAGATAAAACGAACAGAGGACATACCGAATCCTCGCTTGTCCATCATCTTCTTAGCACCTTCTATCAAACGTGGATGATTAGAAAGACCAAGATAATTGTTTGCACAGAAGTTCAAAACTTCCTTACCTTTTACTTCGATTGCTGCACTTTGAGGACTCTCAATGATTCTTTCTTCTTTGTAAAGTCCTGCTTCTTTAATCTCAGCAAGTGCGTTACTGAGATGTTCTTTCATCTTACCGTACATAACATTAGATTTTATTTATTAGTAGGCAAAGTAACTTATAAAAATTGAGAAAAAGGAGGTTGAGGAGTTTTTTTTTACGTGATGACTTATTTTTTTAATAATTTTAATACCTAATAGTGTGTTATCAACAAAAAATATGCTTACTTTGCAACCAGTTATATTTAAGCTTAACAATATTTATGAAAAATGTTTTGGTCATAGGCTCTACTGGTCAAATTGGCTCGGAGCTTACCAGAGAACTTAGAAAACGTTATGGAAACGACAGCATTGTTGCTGGTTACATTAAAGGAGCAGAACCTAAAGGTGAACTGAAAGAAAGCGGCCCATCAGCAGAAGCCGACGTTACTAACCCAGAGATGATTGCCAATATTGTAAAGAAATACAACGTTGACACCATCTACAACCTTGCTGCATTACTATCTGTAGTAGCAGAGAAGAAACCACAACTGGCATGGAAAATTGGTATTGACGGTCTGTGGAACATCTTGGAAGTAGCACGAGAGAACAACTGTGCGGTCTTTACTCCAAGTTCTATCGGTTCATTCGGTTTGAGTACACCTCACACACAGACACCACAGGATACTGTTCAGCGCCCTTGCACCATCTACGGAGTGTCAAAGGTTACCACAGAGTTGCTCAGCGACTACTACTTTAAGAAGTATGGTGTCGACACACGCTCGGTACGTTTCCCAGGATTAATCTCCTACGTAACACCTCCGGGTGGTGGTACTACTGACTATGCAGTAGACATCTATTACTCCGCAGTTCGTGGTGAGAAGTTTGTGTGTCCTATAAAGAAAGGAACCTTGATGGACATGATGTACATGCCAGATGGTCTACATGCTGCTATCTCATTGATGGAGGCTGACCCAACACGTCTGGTCCATCGTAATGGTTTCAACATAGCTTCTATGAGCTTCGACCCCGATGAGATCTTCCAAGCCATCAAACGTCACAAGCCTAACTTTGAGATGGAATACGACGTAGACATGCTCAAACAGGGTATTGCTGACAGTTGGCCAGACAGTCTCGACGATAGTTGTGCACGTGCTGAATGGGATTGGAAACCTCAGTACGACCTTGAGTCCATGACTGTTGATATGTTGAAGAACCTTGAAGCAAAGCTGAAATAAAATACTCTATACGATTAGGTTGGTTATAAGACGTGCCGATTAGAAAGCTAAGGATAGGCTTTCCTTATCGCACATAGCATGTAAACGGTCTCTTTAACCTACTATTGTTCAAAAAACTGAGAGATGGCTTCCCTTACAGAAGTCACCTCTCTTATTTTATACTAAGATTTATGTTGAAATCACACATGGACCTATTTTATTCCTAAACGTCCATGACATTAAAAGAAAAGCATATTTACGAACTTAGTAAACAACCTCTTTTCTTACTACTCCTTTATATGTATTAATATCAAGGCAAAGAACATCATTAGGAGTAAGCCCCGTTAACGGAATACTTGTATAGACTCGTTTACTATAGTATTCAGGTACTCTGTTCTGGCTATGGTACAATCGGAGATAGAACTTCCGACCCCCAGAAGCCTGCTTTCTAATGGAGTCGCAGACAAGTGCCAACGACTGTATAGCCTTTTTATCATCTGTCTGTCCACTCTTCAACACAAGTGTTAGATTAAGATACTTACGATTCTTACTCATCCATAGACTCTCAAAACCAAGTGGGTCGGTACTAACGGAGGCTAAATCAAACGTCAGATGAGGACGAAGAACCAAGACAGGATTTAAGGCAAAAGACGTTGTAACGCCCTTCTCCACCCTATCATAATATAACAGAGCACGGTAAGTAGTATCAGGTCTTGTAGCCCACTGCTCTTTTACAGCAGGACTTAGCGTAAGTTCCTCACCATCGTCAGTCTTTGCAGAGACGAACGCTCCCAGTTCGTTTGTCCGTGCTTCAACGAAGTCAGTATGCAGATAAGATAGCTCACTGTCGCCTGTCTCATAGAAATCATGCTCACAAGCAGAGACTACAAGTAGCGACACAAGCGCCGCCACCATAGTCAACACGCTGTAAGCTGTCTGTCTGAACCTTTCCACAGAATACTATTTTAAGAATGTGAGACGACTCGACAATGATTTCAAACGCCCATTCTCTGACGATGCAGCAATGTAATTCTTTGCAGGATAAGCATACTGTGTCAACAGACAGGTACGTAGGAACTTATCATCACGGTTGTCTATCTTAACCTTTTCAATCTGTCCTTCGAGGTAAGCCTCAAAGTTCTGATAATCTTCTGCAGTGTAATACTCTTCATAGACACGTGAGTCTTGAATCATATCCAGTGCCACGTAGTTGATTGGATAGAGTCGGTAATTGCTGTGTATCTCATGATCAATATGCGCAGCTATCGTTTCGAAGAGTTTATTCTTTGGTAACTCCTCATCAACAGTATCGAGCCAATCATCAATGCAAGGCGCACACTTATAGAATATATGGCCTTTGTAGCCTTTTATACCTACCAACATACTCTCAAGGTCGTCCTCTGCCGTCTTCTTCCAATAAGGTAGATCGCGTCGCAACTGATACTCACGTGCTTTAAGGTAATCACATGGGTCGTACTCGTAGGAGATAGATAACGGAACAATATGCAGCTGTTTAAGACGCTCTATAACGGTTCCTTCCCCTCCCATAGCCATCATCTTTAAGATAGCGGGTTGGGTGAGGTCGTTCGAATCCTTTGCTCTTCCCTGTCGTTGCGCAATCCATACATTCTCGTTCTTCTCCCTTACAGCGAAGTGAATATACTCTGACATACGCTTGCTTGCACGCAGCATTTCAACCGAATGAAGGGCACGCTCTACAGTAAACGACTTGTTGATACGTACCAGATCACGCACCCAGTCTAATGAAAGGAGATTATCACCGATAGCAATCTCGCATGTCATAGCAAAGCCCACATCAATAAGCAGTTTGTCAAGAAAGGCAGAGTCGAGCACAATGTCACGATGGTTGCTAACAAAGGTATAGCGTTTCCGCGTGTTAATATTCGCTGCATCCATGCAACAACCTAAACTAAGCTCAGTAACAAGACGCTGAAGGAAGGTATAACAGAAAACCTTTTGAAATTCAAGATTTGTCTTGCAAGCATACATCTTCTGCTTTATCGCCTCTATTGGAACATCAGGGTAGAGATAAGCCAACACTTGCTGAAACTGCTTATCAGCAAGGATTCGCTCGTATGCTGCGGGTAGCTCCTCCGGTTCGAACGGACGAATAGGGTCAAACTCTGATGGTATTTTCATAATTCTAATAATTAATAAGTTTCTGTTTTATATTCTATTTCTATGCTGAAAGCGCTTACTGTGAATGGTTCTATCCCTCCTTCTAACGCTTTTACACCAATGTCTATCCTTGTGAAGAGCACCAATAGAGAGCATGAATTCTACCTTCTCCGTTAGAAGATAGCTGAAAGCAAAGTTTCACCTGTCTCTCCCTCCCTTCATCAATGCCTCTTCATGAGGGCCATCAGCAGCCGTTTTGCATGCTTTATCACCCAAGAATAGTATCGTACAAATATAGTTAAAATAAATCAATGAGTAAAGGTGAAGCACTCGTTTAACAGAAGATTAACAATTATTTGAGGGTGAAAAATGGGCTTTCTCATCGTATCATAGCTAACAAACAAGCCTCCTGTCAAATATTACCGTTTAATAGAAAGACCATTATTTAGGAAGAATAATCTTTCAAATTACTTGTCATTCACGAACAAAATAGTATCTTTGCAATATTATGAAGTACAGTATTATTGTCCCAGTCTTCAACCGTCCGGATGAGGTTGACGAACTATTAGAGAGCCTGCTCAGCCAGGAAGAGAAGGATTTCGAGGTCATCATCGTTGAAGATGGCTCACAAGTTCCGTGTAAGAAGGTGTGCGACAAGTATGCCGACAGGCTCGACCTGCACTATTACTACAAAGAGAACTCAGGTCCAGGACAGAGCCGCAACTATGGTGCTGAGCGTGCCAAGGGAGACTATCTACTGATTCTTGACTCCGATGTTGTACTTCCCAAGGGTTATATTCGTGCTGTTAGCGAGGAGCTGAACCGTGAACCTGCCGACGCTTTTGGTGGTCCTGACTGTGCACATGAGTCCTTCACCGACACACAAAAGGCCATCTCTTATTCAATGACATCGTTTTTCACAACGGGAGGAATACGTGGTGGCAAGAAGAAACTTGACAAGTTCTATCCTCGTTCATTCAATATGGGCATCCGACGTGACGTCTATCAGGAGTTAGGTGGGTTCTCTAAGATGCGCTTTGGAGAAGACATTGACTTCTCTATCCGTATCTTCAAGGCCGGCAAACGCTGTCGTCTGTTCCCTAAAGCATGGGTGTGGCACAAGCGGCGAACGGATTTCCGCAAGTTCTGGAAGCAGGTTTATAATTCTGGTATAGCCCGAATCAACCTCTATAAGAAGTATCCCGACTCTCTGAAACTTGTCCATCTGCTACCAATGGTATTCACCGTTGGCACTACTTGTCTGCTCTTATTAATCCTCTCCGGACTCTTCCTTCTCTGCATACCGATACTCAACATCATTGGTAGTCTTCTCGTCATGATAGGGTTGATACCGTTATTACTTTACAGCATCATCATCTGTGTAGACTCAACCATGCAAAACAACAGTCTAAAGATAGGACTCCTTAGTATCGCTGCAGCCTTCATTCAGCTCACAAGCTATGGTTGTGGTTTCATCAGTGCATGGTGGAAACGCTGCGTATGTGGCATGGATGAGTTCTCTGCATACGAGAAGAACTTCTACAAGTAAATCCTAATGATAACTTAATATAATGCCTTCTGAACCAAAAACCTTATCTATTACTCACTGGGCGGAGGCCGACCGCCCACGTGAAAAACTTGAGAGATTGGGCGCAAATGCGCTAAGTGATGCCGAACTACTTGCCATACTGATTGGCTCTGGTACCCCGAAAGAGAGTGCCGTAGACCTCATGAAGCGTATTCTCAACGATTGTAAGAACAACCTGAACAGCCTTGGTAAACTGTCTCTGCACGACTTAGAACAATACAAAGGGATAGGTCCTGCAAAGGCTATCACCATCCTTGCTGCCTGCGAACTGGGCAAAAGACGACAAAAGGCTACCGTAGAAGAGGCGCCAATACTCAATAGTGCTGATGGTATCTATCAGTTCATGCACACCACAATACAGGACCTTGACATCGAAGAAGCGTGGGTTTTAATGATGAAACAGAACTTCCGACTCATCGAAGCAAAGCGCATCTCGGTGGGTGGACTTACTATGGCTCCTGTCGACATACGCCTGATGATGAAGGAAGTACTATTGAAGAACACGACCATTCTGGTCTTTTGTCATAATCATCCAAGCGGCAACACCACTCCAAGTCGTGACGATGACCTCCTTACATCACGCATACAAAAGGCCTGCGAATTGCTTCACATTCACTTTGCCGACCATGTTGTGCTTACCGATGGAGGCTATTTCTCCTATCGAGAAGAAGGGAAACTATAGTGAAGAAACAACCTTTCTCGATTTTTCTTCACGAACAAAACGAATTATTTTCATGAAAAAAAATATTTTTGTTCATGATAATAAATATTTCTTTTCATGAAAATAATTCAGTGGAGAGGCCGTTCTATCGTGCTCGCATCGCATTGAGAACAGCAAGAACCATAACGCCAACATCAGCAAAGACGGCTAACCCCATGCTTGCCAACCCAAAGGTTGCAAGGAGAAGGACTGCTACTTTAATGCCAATAGCAAACCATGCGTTCTCTTTCGCTATAAAGATTGTACGTCGAGAGAGCTTAATAGCAAGTGCTATCTTCGATAGTTTATCATCCATCAAGATAACATCAGCAGCCTCGATAGCGGCATCACTGCCCAAAGCACCCATCGCAATGCCTACATCAGCACGTGCCAGTACAGGCGCATCGTTGATACCATCACCAACAAAAGCTATCGTTTCGCCCTCCTTCTTAGCTGTGATAAAACGTGTGATATAGTCTACCTTGCCGGCTGGAAGGAGGTCGGCATGATACTCCGTGACCTTTGTCTCTTCGGCTATCTGCCTTGCAACTTCCTCTTTGTCGCCAGTCAACATCACCGTCTTTCGTACTCCTAACTGCTTCAAACTGTCGATAGCTGCTATCGAATCGTCCTTTAACTGGTCGGAAATAACTATGTGTCCAGCATACTCACCATTGACAGCTACGTGGACAACTGTTCCCGCCTGATGCGCACAACGCTCACAAACAGGGGGTGTGATACCAAGTGTTGTCATCATACGAACATTGCCTACGCTCACTGTCTTACCATTGATAGAAGCCGTAATACCCTGTCCTGCTGTCTCTTTTATATCCTCCACCTTACAATTATCAGCCTCATTCTTATAAGCCTGACGAAGTGCAAGGGCAATAGGATGGGTAGAGTAACGTTCGACATGCGCTGCCAAGTGGAGCAATTCATGCTCTGATAAGGTCTCTGGATGGACAGCCTCAACAGCGAAAGAGCCTTGTGTTAATGTTCCTGTCTTATCGAACATCACCGTGGAGAGCCTTGCCAAAGCATCCATATAGTTTCCTCCCTTAATAAGAATACCCCTGTGTGAAGCTCCTCCGATACCAGAAAAGAAGGTTAATGGGATAGATATCACTAAGGCACATGGGCAACTTACGACCAAGAAGGTCAATGCACGATAGAGCCAAACACCTAAGGCCGTAGCGTAACTGTCGTAGAAGAAAGGTGGGATAATGGCCAATGCAAGGGCAGAAATTACTACTATCGGAGTATAAACACGTGCAAATCGTCGGATAAACGACTCACTGCGCGACTTATTCTCACTCGCTTTCTCTACAAGTTGGATAATCTTAGCTGCCGTAGACTCGCTAAATGGCTTGTCTACTCGTACCTTCAACACCCCCGAAAGATTGACACAACCAGAGATAACCTCCATCCCCTCGCTCACATCACGTGGTAGACTCTCGCCTGTCAACGCCACTGTGTTTAGACTCGAGGTCCCTTCAAGAATCGTACCGTCCAATGGTATCTTCTCTCCCGGCTTTATAATCAATGTTTCACCGATATTTACTGCGTCTGGACTTACCTTCTCTACGCTTCCTTTTCGCTCTACATAAGCAACGTCAGGACGGATGTCCATCAGGTCGGAGATAGACTTACGGGCCCTATCCTCCGCATAATGTTCAAAGAGTTCGCCCACTTGAAAGAACAACATAACGAAGACCCCTTCAATAAACTGGGGTTCAGCACCTGGGAGGAAACCGATGAGCAATGCTCCAATTGTCGCAAGACTCATGAGGAAATCTTCGTCGAATGGATCGCCTTCCATGATTCCCTCAACAGCTTCCCCAAGTACATCATAACCGATAACCAGATATGGTACCAGATAAACAAGCAACAACTGCCACATTGGGAGTGCTGCGAAATGCTCTACCAGCCATGCTCCAACGAGGAGAACAACCGTGAGAATGATTCTTAATAGTTTCTTATTCATAACTTAAAACCTGTTACTGGATTAATATTCTGCCGCAAAGATAAAGATTAACTTTTGCAACTTGGTTGCAAAGATGGCCTTCTCAAGAAAAAAATTAAGAATATATATCCTTCCCAACAACCATAGACTACCCTCTTATCAAGACTTTCTTATCCCCTACCCAACAGAGAGAAGTGCCCCTTTTCGTCCTCCTTTCGCTTTTTTACTACCCTACCTTTTTACTATTCAAAGCCTTTTCCTTACCTTTGCAGTATGAAAATAGGAACAATAGACTTAGGAGAACGCCCTCTATTCTTAGCCCCTATGGAGGACGTAACAGACATAGGTTTTCGCAAGATGTGCAAGCGCTTCGGTGCAGCTATGGTCTACACGGAGTTCGTTTCGGCTGATGCTGTAATCAGAAACATCAAGTCGACCCTTGCAAAGATTGTCATTGATGATAGCGAACGACCTGTAGGAATACAAATATATGGCAGGGACGTGGCTTCAATGGTTGAAGCCGCAAAGATCGTTGAACAGGTAAGACCAGACGTAATAGACATTAACTTCGGTTGTCCCGTTAAGAAGGTTGCTAACAAGGGGGCTGGTTCTGGTATGCTGAAGAATATCCCCTTGCTACTTGACATCACTCGAGAGGTTGTGAAAGCAGTTAAGACACCTGTCACAGTAAAGACCCGCTTGGGTTGGGATAACGACAACCTTATTATAACAGAACTGGCAGAACAACTACAAGACTGCGGTATTCAGGCATTAACCATCCATGGTCGCACACGTTCACAGATGTACACTGGCGAGGCAGATTGGACCCTCATCGGTGAAGTAAAGAACAATCCACGTATTCATATACCAATCATTGGCAACGGCGACGTGACGAGTATCGAACAAGCAAACGAACGCTTCGACCGTTACGGGGTAGACGCAGTGATGATTGGGCGTGCTACCTTTGGTTGTCCGTGGCTTTTCTATCAAGGAGAGAAACAGTTGACAATAGACGAGAAGATTGACATTCTTGAGGAGATGTTACGTATCAATGTGGAGCGTATTGACGAACATCGCGGTATTCTTCACACTCGTAGACACTTAGCATCATCGCCTATCTTCAAAGGAATACCAGACTTTAAGCAGACGCGTATAGCCATGCTTCGCACAACAAAGATGGCTGAGTTGTTAGCTATCCTTGAGGATTGCAGGGAAAGACTAAGGAGATGATAGTTAATAAGGCTTATAGGCCTAATTAGACTAATAAGCCTTATAACCCCTATAAAACCCAAAAAGGGAAGAAACCACACGGTTTCTTCCCTTTTTCAGTCGGGATGACCAGATTTCAGATGTAAAATTTATCTTTGTAACTTACTGATATTCAATAGGGCTTTTTTTAGTTCTTAGTTAATTTTCACCGAGTTTTCACCGACAACATAAATATTACATTGCCTTTACTATCAAACATTTGAGTGATATTTTTATTAAAATGTTTGAAGAAAAATACCGTAAATTCACTCTTTAACACCTCTTCGAGGCATCTTAATTATACGGCACTTTCCACTTTTTTAACAGAATCTTCAGATACGTTTTCTACGAGCTTCGCAGTTAATCGGTCTATTGTCCTCTGCTGATTTTCTATGGTTTTCTGTTGCATAGAAATAACAGAATAAAGTTTATCTACATCACTCTCTTCTCCTCTTTTCTGCCCCATAATCAACCAGTTAGCATCAATATTATCAAAACTCGTCAAAATCTTAACTATGGTTTCGTAGTTGGGTGCATTGCGACCCGTGATAATATTATTAGCTGAACTCCAAGGTATATTGAGCTTCTTTGCAAATGTATTAACAGTGTGACCTTCCTTGTTCATCAAAAAAACAATGCGATTAGTAATAGTTTCTTCTTCCATTTTCATTATTTTTCAACAAATGAGAGAAATAAACTCTCATTTATTTGGTTATTTCAAATAAATGTTAGACCTTTGCGTCACGCAAGTATTTCTTGCGCCACGAAAATAATAAAAATATATCGAGGGCGCAATAAAATGAACATAAAAAAATAAAAATGAGATTCAAAGAGTACATCGATTCTCTTCCAAATCAGCGCAATGAAGAGATATCTAAGTTAATGAAGTTGTGTCGTGTTAGTGAAAGCACGGTATACAGGTGGTTAAGGGGAGACTTCACCCCTGACCCTCTAAAGAGAAAGGTAATATCAGAGTATCTTAACATACCCGAACAGGAGTTGTGGCCTGATGCATAAAGAGTGTATACACTGCGATTCTCACCGCATGTGCATAAATGGTGTCTACTGCACCTTACTTGAGAAGTATGTGCAGTATTCTACGGAAAAAGAATGTAAAACAAATAAACAATCTTATGAAAACAAAGGAATTTGAAAAAGCAATTGACGCATTAAATTTAGGTATTGTAATCGACGAGATGAAACTAAACCATTCGAATGTTCGTCAAGTAACTGGTCACCTTGAGAATGAAGGTGTAATTTGGAATGAAAAAGGAGAGGGCTTCTCTACTGAATTTGAAATGAGAGAAAAAGATGGTGAACTCGTTGGAGTCTTCGGTAGCTCGCAGGAAAGAAACAAAATGTATGACCTTAAATTTGAATAACTATGACAAGTATACGAAAGGTTAGAAAAAAAGCTATCCGTAAAATAGGTTTTAGAATAAGTATAGGCTTTACCCTTAAAGATTCACAAAGAAAATTAACTCCGTCAGAACGAAAAACAATCAGGCAGGGAGTAACAGAATATCTAAGAAAGAAATGTTTATAGATAAAGATAACTGGGGCAACTTCTCTATCCAAGACTTATCTGAGCGAGAACTTCGACTAATACACGAAGCACTTCGAGTATATGTTCAGAGTCAACTTGGGCGTCTTCATCCAACTGACAATATAATGATTATGCGGTTTGATAGTGAGTATATAGCTATATGTTTGCAAGGAAAAAACTTTCCAAAAATGGTTTGATTTAAAATATATAAATATGATATACGGATATTTAAGAGTATCTTCTGATGAACAAGATGTAAATTCCCAGAAACAAGGGGTTGAGTCATTTTGTATGAAAAACGGATGGGTTATAGATAAATTTATTACTGATGAGGGTGTTAGTGGTGGCAAAGACCCTGATAAGAGAAATTTAGGACCACTTCTTAAGCTGGTCCAAAAAGGCGATAAAATTGTTTGTTCTGAGATTTCTCGACTTGGACGTGATTTATATATGGTAATGGATATTCTTCATTTTTGTATGGAGAAAGAATGTGTTATATATACAGTAAAAGATAAGTTTATTCTTGGCGATGATATAAGTAGTAAGGTCCTCGCCTTTGCTTTTGGTTTGTCTGCTGAGATAGAAAGACAGATGATTAGACAGAGGACTAAGGAGGGCTTGCGCCTTAGAATGAAAATGGGCGTACTGCTTGGTCGACCTATCGGGCGATGTAATTCTGAGGAAGCGCAGAAGTTTGGAGCGTGGAAAGACAAGCTAAAGCAGATGGTTGAATGGCAGATGAGTCCACGTCAGATAGCTGCTGTTATTGGATGTGATAGGAATACCGTCTCACGGCTTATCCAACGGTGGGGATACTCTAAGGTGTGGAAATATAAGTCAGATTGGGCAAAATCCGAAAATAAAGAACGAGGACATAAAAGAGTTCCTACTTATAAGGATGGAGATTATGCTATTGTCGAATTAGATAGAGATAAGGTTGTTTCGCTTATTAAGGCGGATTTAACGATTCCGCAAATAACGGATGCAATGCCTAACTTTACGTACGAGCAAATTTATGATACTATTTTGTGTGATAGCGAGTACAACGCATTGTATAGGAAACACGGACAATTAAAGGTAAAAAAATGGAAACGTTAAGAGACTTATGGAATAAAACGTGCATGTCGGCTAATATCCCAGCAATAAGTATGGATACATGTGCGAGAATTCTTGCAGTTGTATACGTACATGGTAATAACGAATCTTTTGTTTATAACAAGTCTTTCCTTTCGGATTTACAATATGTAAAAGAAAGATTTAGACTG
>ERZ772945.1417-NODE-1417-length-16841-cov-4.291672_pt1 | contig 16841 bp, 18 predicted proteins | sample MGYA00511681_ERZ772945 | MGnify/ENA primary metagenome ERZ772945 (study PRJEB29015, sample SAMEA2737943) | human oral metagenome | biome: human oral; feature: human-associated habitat; material: dental | place: China | collected 2143 ...
CCCTTGCCGTCGGTCAGACGCCCGTCGTCGAGAATCTGCAGCAGCACGTTGAACACGTCGCGATGCGCCTTCTCGATCTCGTCGAGCAGGATGACGCTGTAGGGACGACGCCGGACGGCTTCCGTGAGCTGTCCGCCCTCGTCGTAGCCGACGTAGCCCGGAGGCGCACCGATGAGGCGCGCGACACTGTGCTTCTCCATGTACTCCGACATGTCGATGCGAATCATGCTGCGCTCATCGTCAAAGAGCGCTTCCGCGAGCGTCTTTGCGAGCTCGGTCTTGCCGACGCCCGTCGGGCCGAGGAAGATGAACGAGCCAATCGGGCGGTTCGGATCCTTGATCCCCGCACGTGCGCGCAGGATCGCTTCGCTGACCGCCTTGACGGCTTCATCCTGCCCGACGACGCGTTCGTGCAGCACGTCCTCAAGGTGCAGCAGCTTCTCGCGTTCGCCCGTGAGCATCTTCGTTACGGGGATTCCGGTCCAACGGCTGACGACTTTCGCAATGTCCTCTTCGCCTACCTCCTCTTTGAGCAGCTGTTCGTCCTTCGACTTTGCGGCAATGATGCGTTCCTCTTCCTGGAGCTTCTTCGTGAGCTCCGGCAGCTTGCCGTACTTGAGCTCCGACAGGCGATTGAGATCGTAGGCGCGCTCTGCCGCTTCCATCTGCCCCTTTACCTCATCGATTTCCTTCTTGATGGCGCGGACGCGCAGGATGGCGTTCTTCTCTGCCTCCCACTTCGCCTTGAGCTCGCCCTCTTCTTTCTGGAGGGTTTCCTTCTCCTCGGTGATCTGTGTGAGCTTTTCTGCCGATGCCTCGTCGGTCTCCTTTTTCAGTGCCTGCTCCTCGATCTCAAGCTGCATGATCTTGCGCCGGATCTCGTCGAGCGGTGCAGGCATCGACTCGATTTCCGTGCGCAGCTTTGCCGCTGCCTCATCGACGAGATCGATTGCCTTGTCGGGCAGGAAGCGGTCGGATATGTAGCGGTCAGAGAGGGTCGCCGCCGCGACGAGCGCCGCATCGCGGATGCGGACGCCGTGATGCACCTCGTAGCGATCCTTTAGCCCGCGCAGAATGGAAATCGTGTCCTCGACAGTCGGCTCGCCGACCATGACGGGCTGGAAGCGCCGTTCGAGCGCCGTGTCCTTCTCGATGTACTTGCGGTACTCGTTGAGCGTCGTCGCGCCGATGCAGCGGAGTTCGCCGCGCGCGAGCATCGGCTTCAAGAGGTTGCCTGCGTCCATCGCGCCTTCCGCTGCGCCCGCGCCGACGACGGTATGCACTTCGTCGATGAAGAGCAGGATCTGTCCGTCCGACTTGGCGATCTCGCTCAGCACCGCCTTGAGGCGTTCCTCGAACTCGCCGCGGAATTTCGCGCCCGCGACGAGCGAACCCATGTCGAGGGAGTATAGGGACTTGTTCTTGAGTGACTCCGGCACATCGCCTGCGACGATGCGGCGTGCGAGCCCTTCGACGATCGCCGTCTTGCCGACGCCCGGCTCGCCGATAAGCACGGGGTTGTTCTTCGTGCGGCGCGATAGGATCTCGATGGTACGGCGAATCTCTTCATCGCGTCCGATGACGGGGTCGAGTTTTCCCCGGCGTGCGGCGTCCGTGAGATCGCGCCCGTATTTTTCAAGCGACTTGTAGCCTTCTTCTGGATTTTCACTCGTGACGTTCTGCTTGCGATTCTTTTTGATGGCGCCTTGGATAGCCGATTTTGTGAGCTTGAACTCGCGGCAGATCTCCTGTACCTCCTCGCTGCCATCCGTGACGAGTGCGAGCAGGAGGTGTTCGGTCGAGACGTAGTCGTCCTTCATCGCCTTTGCGAATTCCTCGGCCCTGCCGAGCACGCGCACCATGTCCATGCCCATGCCGAGCCGGTCGCTTCCCTTGACGCTCGGAATCTTCGCGAGCTGCTGTTCAAGCTTTGCCTTGAGCAGCGGGAGATCGGTCTGGCACTCCTCAAAGATCGTCGCGAGAAGCCCTTCCGGCTCTTTTGAGAGCGCGAGCAGGACATGTGCCGAGGTGATTTCCTGATGGTACCGCATGACGGCGATTTGCTGGGCGGACTGGAGTGCCGCCAGCGTTTTGGCTGTGTATTTTTCCTGTCCCATAATGTGATCCTCCGTAATTCTATATCGTTCTTTCTTGTCTTTTCCCTTCCTTTACAAGCTTACGGTTTCTATTATAAATACAAAAGGTCAAAAAGTCAAATATTTTCTTTCCCTATTTTCCCAAATTCGGATTTCTTTTTAGGACGTGAACGGGACGCTCAGAGCGTCTGCAAAAGTTCCTGTACCTTCTGGCGGTATTCTTCACGCGGCACTTCGAAGATCTCCCCCGTCCTGCGCACCTTGATCTCGATCATGCCGCTTTCAACGGCCTTCGGCCCTACCGTCACGCGCACGGGATAGCCGATGAGGTCGCAGTCGTTGAACTTGACGCCGGCGCGCTCCCTGCGGTCATCCAAGAGGACATCCATGCCCGCCTCCTTGCATTCCGCGTAAATGTCCTCTGCATAGGCGAGCTGGTCCTCCTTCTTCGCGTTGACCACGACGATGACGATCTCGAACGGCGCGATGGCGCGTGGCCATACGATGCCGCGCTCGTCGCTGTTCTGCTCGATCGCCGCTGCCATCGTGCGTCCGACACCGATGCCGTAGCAGCCCATGAGGAGTGGCTTTTCCTTGCCGTTTTCGTCAAGGAACGTCGCGCCCATCGCCTCGCTGTACTTCGTGCCGAGCGTGAAGACCTGCCCCGCCTCGATGCCGTGCGTCATCGTGAGCGGCGCACCGCAGTGCGGGCAGGGATCGCCCTCGCGGACAAGGCGTATGTCGCATGCAATAAGTCCTTCATCCTGAAAATCGCGCGCAGGCGTCACGCCCATGAAATGCGCATCCGCCTCGTTCGCGCCCGCAACGGCGTTCTTCATCTTCATGACAGTCGAATCGACGACGATATGCGTGCCCGCCTTGATGCCGATCGGACTCATGAAGCCGGGGCAGCCGCCTGCCGCGCGGATCGCTTCCTCGTCCGCCATGCGAAGCTCCAAAGCGCCGTCAATCGCATGGAGCACCTTGACTTCATTGACTTCGTGGTCGCCGCGCACGAAGGTGAGCACGAGCTCATCCGCGTCCGTCTGATAGGCGACCGCCTTGATCGTCTTCTCGACGGGCACGTTCAAGAAGTCCCTGACCGCCTCAATCGTGCTCGCGCCCGGCGTCCTGACCTTCCTGCGCTCTTCCAGCGGCTCATCCACCGCCTCGATGGGAGCGAGCGCCGTCTTTTCGTCGCTTGCCGCGTAGTCGCACTTCGTGCAGACGGCGATGTTCGACTCGCCGGATGCCGCGAGGACGGTGAACTCGTGCGAGTGCCCGCCGCCGATCGCGCCGTTATCTGCCTCGACGGGACGGAACGCGAGCCCGCAGCGCGTGAATACGTTTGTGTACGCATCGTACATCTTTTGGTATGATGCATTCATGCCCGCCTCGTCCTTGTCGAACGAGTAGAGATCCTTCATGATGAACTCGCGGCTGCGCATAAGCCCAAAGCGCGGGCGCCGCTCATCGCGGAACTTGTCCTGAATCTGGTAGAGCATGAGCGGAAGCTGCTTGTAGGAGCGCACCTCGTCGCGCACGAGCGCCGTCATCATCTCCTCGTGCGTCGGGCCGAGACAGAAATCGCGTCCATGTCGATCCTTCAAGCGCATCATCTCCGCGCCGTAGGCGCTCCATCGGCCGCTTTCCTGCCAAAACTCTGCGGGCTGCAGCACGGGCATCATGATTTCCTGTCCGCCAGCTGCGTCCATCTCCTCGCGGATGATCCGCTCAATCTTTCGTATCGTGCGCCACGCAAGCGGCAGGAACGTATACATGCCGCCGGCGGACTTGCGGATAAGCCCCGCGCGGTACATGAGCCGATGGCTCACGATTTCCGCCTCGGCAGGCGTATTGCGAAGGGTTGGCGCGTATAACTTACTTGCTCTCATCTCTCTTGCGTTCCTCCAGTATTGCATCGATTTCCTTGAATAGCTCCGTGACGAGCTCTGCTTCCGGCACCTTGCGGACGATTTCGCCCTTGCGGAAGATAAGCCCCTCGCCGTTTCCGCCCGCAATGCCGACGTCGGCGCCGCGCGCTTCGCCTGGGCCGTTGACGACGCAGCCCATGACAGCGACCTCGATCGGATCCGAAAGCCCCTTGAGCCGCTCCGTGACCTCGTCGGCGATCTTCGCAAGGTCGATGCTCGTCCTGCCGCACGTCGGGCAGGCGACGAGCGTCGGCCCATACTCCCTGAGACCGAGCGATTTCAGGATCTCACTCGCGACGCGCACCTCTACGACCGGGTCGCCCGTAAGCGAGATGCGGATCGTATCGCCGATTCCCTCGGCTAGGAGCGCGCCGATGCCGACGGCAGACTTGATGATGCCCGTCTTCGCCGTGCCCGCCTCCGTGATGCCGAGGTGAAGCGGGTAGCCGACCTTCTCGCTCATGAGGCGGTAGGCGGCGAGCGTCAGCGGCACATCGTGTGCCTTGAGCGAGATCTTCATGTCGTAAAAATCCTGCGCCTCCAAAATGCGGACGTGCTGAAGCGCCGACTCAACGAGTGCTTCCGCCGTAACGCCGCCGTACTTTTCAAGCAGGCGCCTGTCAAGCGATCCCGCGTTGACGCCGATGCGAATGGGGATGCCCGCTTCCTTTGCCGCACAGACGACTTTTCGGACTTTCTCCTCGCCGCCGATATTGCCGGGGTTGAGGCGAAGCGCGTCGATGCCCTGATGAATGGCCTCGAGCGCGAGCTTGTAGTCGAAGTGAATGTCGGCGACGAGCGGCACGTCCGTCTCGCGCAGGATATTCCCGAGGTTCTTCGCCGCCGCCATATCGGGCACGGCAAGGCGCACGATGTCGCAGCCTGCCGCGCGCAGTGCGCGGATCTGGCGCACGGTCGATTCCGTGTCCTGCGTCTTCGTATTCGTCATCGATTGAACAGAAATCTTCGCGCCGCCGCCGATCGCGACAGGGCCGATATGGATCTGACGCGTGTTCTTTCGCGTAAATGCCAAAACGCTTCCTTCTTTCTATCTGCCTTTCTATCTGCTTTCTATCTGCTTTCTATCTGCTTAACGATGTAACGTTGCCTGGTCTCAGCTTCCGAAAAACACGCGCATGATGTCGTTCTTCGTCGCAAACAGCATGAGCAGCAGGAGAAGCGCGATGCCGACGCGCTGGACGTACCCGAATGCCTTTGGGCCAAGCGGCTTGCCGCGCACTGCCTCGACGCAGAGCAGGAGGAAATGCCCGCCGTCGAGTGCAGGGATCGGGAAGAGATTGACGAGGCCGAGGTTCAGCGAGAGGAATGCCGCGAAATTGAGCAGCGGCACAAAGCCCATCTGCGCGACCTCCCCTGCCATCTGTGCGACGCCCAAGGGTCCTGCGAGCTCAGCGCCCGAAAGCTCCAAGAGGATCTTGTAAAGCGCCTCGGCCATTGCGTACAGGATTGCCGCCGTGCGCGTGACGGCGAGCTGCACGGACTCGGCAAAGCCGGGATGGCGCGTTTCGGTCGCGCCCATGACGCCGACCATCGCGCGCTTCTGCTGTGCGTCGTAGACGGGCGTGACCTGTGCCTCGACCTCTTCGCCGCCGCGCGCAACGCGGAAGCTGAGCGTCTCGCCGCCCTTGTCGCGGATGGCGGCAAGCAGATCCGTCCACGTCTCGACGGGCTTGCCGTCGATCGCGATGATGCGGTCGCCGTCCTGGAGCCCCGCCTTGTCCGCCGCTTCTCCCTCAATCACCCTGCCGAGAACCGGCTCCGTGCTCGGCGTCGCAACGCCCGAAAAGAAATAGATGCCGAAGAACAGGAAGATCGGCAGGATGAGATTCATCGCCGAACCCGCGATGATGACGATCATGCGCGATAGCACGGGTTTTGCGGAATAGCCGCGGTCGCCCGCATCCTTGTCCTCGGGGTCCATGCCCGCGATGTCGTTGAAGCCGCCGAGCGGCACCGCACGGATGCTGTACGCCGTCTCGCCGTGCTTGAAGCTTACGAGCTTCGGTCCGAATCCGATCGCAAACTCATCGACGCGCATGCCCGTAAGCTTCGCCGTGATGAAGTGCCCCAGCTCGTGGACGAGCACTAGAAGCCCAAAGACGAAAATCGCCGCCGCTATCGTAAGTACCATAAATTGCTCCTATTGCTTCTATTGCTTATTGCTTTTGATATACGAACGCGCGAAACCGCGTGCCCAGCGATCCTCTTCCAAAAGGTCGTCGAGCGTAGGACTTATCACGCATTCGCGGTTCATCATTGTCGCTTCGATGATGTCGTAGATATCGAGGAAATGGATCCCGCCGCGCAGGAACGCGCCGACGGCGACCTCGTTCGCCGCGTTGAAGACACATGGCATCGTGCCGCCCATCTCACCCGCCTCGTAAGCGAATCGAAGTCCCCTGAAGGTCTCCATGTCGGGCGCCTCGAATGTGAGATCCCGCATCCGCCAAAAGTCGAGCCGGTCGAATGCGGACGGCTGGCGCTCCGGATACGTGAGCGCGTACTGGATCGGCAGCTTCATATCTGGCGAGCCGAGCTGTGCCATGACCGCGCCGTCGACGAACTGCACCATCGAGTGCACGATGCTCTGCGGGTGCACAACGACCTGTATCTGCTTGTAGTCCACGCCGTAGAGCCACTTCGCTTCAATGACTTCGAGTCCCTTGTTGACGAGGCTCGCCGAGTCGACGGTGATCTTCTGCCCCATCTGCCACGTCGGATGGGCGAGCACCGCCACTTTTGTCGCTGCCGCAAGTGCCTCGCGCTTCTTGCCGCGAAAGGGGCCGCCCGAACATGTGAGCAGCAGCTTTTCGACCTTGTCCCGGCGCTCGCCCTGCAGGCATTGGAAGAGTGCGCAGTGCTCGCTGTCAACGGGCAGGATCTTCACGCCTGCCTCCCTCGCACGGCGCGTGACGATCTCGCCCGCGACGACGAGCGTCTCCTTGTTTGCGAGCGCGATGTCCTTGCCTGCCGCGATTGCCGCAAGCGTCGGCTCAAGACCGGCGAAGCCCATCATCGAGGTCACGACGATCTCCGTCTCTTCGTATGCTGCCGCGTCGATGAACGCCTGCCTTCCGCACGCGAGCTTCGTCTGCCCCGCATAGCGGCTTTTTAGGCGCGCGTACGCCGCCGCATCGACGAGGACGGCAAGCGCGGGAGAAAACTCGCGAATCTGCCGTTCGAGAAGCTCATCGTTCGCATTTGCCGCGAGCACCGAGATGTGAAAGCGGTTCGGATGGCTGCGCACAACGTCGAGCGTCTGTGTGCCGATCGAGCCCGTCGAGCCCAAGACCGCAATATGCTTCATGATTTCCTCCATTACTTCGTCATAAGATCGGTGAGCAGGACGAAATAGTAGACGAGCGGCGCCGTGAAGAGCACGCTGTCAAAGCGATCCCACACGCCGCCGTGCCCCGGAATGATACGTCCCGAGTCCTTGATGCGCGTCTCGCGCTTTGCTACGGACTCGACGAGATCGCCAAGCGTCGCGGCGATGGCAAGGGCGAAGCCGAGGATCGCCATTTCCTTGACGGGAAAGCCAAAGAAGACGCCGAGCCCGGCGCACGCTGCCGTCGTTCCGACGAGCGAGCCGAGGAATCCCTCGATGGTCTTATTCGGACTGATCGAAGGCGCGAGCTTGTGGCTGCCGATCGCCGAGCCTGTAAAGTAGGCAAACGTATCGCTCGCCCACGTCCCAATGAACAGGATCCAAACCATCGCGCAGCCAAACTCGAAGTCTCCGAGCGGCGTCGCGAGCATCTGTCCCTCGCTTAGAAAGCGCAGCATGACGATGTGTGCAAAGGGGAGTCCGAAATAAAAGACGCCCGCAATCGAAAGGCAGGCGTCGAGGAAGCGCACTCTGCCATGGAGGAATACGGTCTCCAAGAGAATGACGAGCGCGATGCCCGTCGAGACGGCAACGAGCTCATCGCTGTTGCCGAGCCATGCGCAGCCCCAGACGAGCACGAGCCCGATGATTCCCGTGATGAGCGTGAGATTCGCGCCGCGTCCATCAAAAGCTTGGACGAACTCAAAAAAAGCGATGAGCGGGAGCAACCCCCGCGAAGCACGCGCCGCCCTCCTGAACGACGAATGCGGCAATCGCAATTCCGATGATGCCCGTGATAATTCGTGTAAGCAAAGCAGCCTCCTATTGATTCGTCAGCCCGCCGAAGCGACGGTCGCGTCCTGCGAAATCGATCATCGCAGTGACGAAGTCCTCCGGCGTAAACTCCGGCCAGTTGATCGGGGTGAAGTAAAACTCCGCGTACGCCGACTGCCAAAGCAGGAAGTTTGAGAGACGCTCGTCACCGCTCGTACGAATGACGAGGTCGACGGGCAGATTGCCTGCCGTATCGAGACGTGACTCGATCAATGCCGCATCGATCGCCTCCGGCGCGATCTTCCCATCTGCCGCCTCCCGCGCCAAGCTGCGCACCGCGCGCAAAAGCTCATCCTGCCCGCCGTAGTTGACGGCGACATTGAATTTCACGCCTGTATTGCCCTGCATGAGTTCCTCCGCCTCATGCATCTGGCGCATGAGTCCCGGAGACAGCTCGCCGATGCGTCCGATGAAGTGAATCCGCACGTTGTCCTCATGCATTTCCATGAGTTCCTTTTTGAGGTACTCCGAAAATAGCCCCATGAGAAAATCGACCTCCGTCGCGGGGCGCTTCCAATTCTCCGTCGAGAACGCGTAGACCGTGAGCGCGTCGAGCTTCAGCCCGATCGCCGTCTTCAGGATATTCTTGAGCGTCTTGACGCCTGCCGTATGGCCTGCCGTGCGCAGGAGTCCCTGCCCTTTTGCCCAGCGTCCGTTTCCGTCCATGATGATCGCAACGTGGCGCGGCAGCCGTTCCCAATCGATTCTTTCAAAAAGCGGGGAATTCGCCGCAGGGATCTCAAATGCCTTATCCCCCCTGCTGAAAATCCGTCTCCACATATTCCTTACCCATTCTATCAAAATAAGCCCCTCCTGCAGCTTCCAAGGAGGGGCCGTTCATCACATCAAGGAGCCTCGATTGCAGAAACCGGACAGCCCGCTGCGCACGCACCGCATTCAACGCACTTTTCGGGATCGATCTCGTAGTGCTCTGCGCCCTCGCTGATCGCCTCAACGGGGCACGTAGCGGCGCACGAGCCGCATGAAATGCAGTCGCTTCCAATCTTGTAAGCCATTGTGTTTCTTTCCTCCTCTTCTAAGATACTTCCTTTCTCACCTGCTTGCAGGCAACGGTGAGTGAGACCACGTCATCGCGTACACATTCACGAATGACGTAAAGCCTCGTTTCATCTATTTTGAAATAACCACGCACAGGGCGTGTCACTTCCACGTGATAGTTCGCACCGGCCTCTTTCAGGCGGCGTTCCGCCTCAAAAAGAGGGATTCCAACGACATCCGGCGCCATCAGACTTCCATGACCTCTTTTTCCTTCGTCTGCTTCGTCGCATCGATGGTCCTGACGTACTTGTCGACGAGTTTCTGCATGGATTCCTGTCCCTGCTTTGCATCATCTTCGGTGATCTCCTTGCCCTTTTCGAGCTTCTTGATCGCCTCGTTTCCGTCGCGGCGCACGTTGCGCAAGGCGACCTTCGCCTCTTCCGCCTTCTTGCTGACCGTCTTGACGAGTTCCTGGCGGCGCTCCTGCGTGAGTGCAGGGATCGCGAGGCGGATTGCCGTGCCGTCCGAGTTCGGCGAGAGGCCGAGCTCCGACTTCATGATCGCGACTTCGATCTCGTGAAGCATCGTCTTCTCCCACGGCTGGATGCATATCATGCGCGCCTCGGGAACGGTGACCTTCGCGATCTGATTGACCGGCGTCGGCGCCCCGTAGTAGTTGACCATGACCTTATCGAGGAGCGAAGGCGTCGCACGGCCGGCACGCAGCGAGGCATACTCGTGCTTGAGCGCCTCGATCGTCTTCTTCATGCGCTCCTCATTCGACGCCAGTATATCCTTTACCATCACGCTTCTCCTCCCACTGTCGTGCCGATGTCCTCGCCGAGGGCTGCGCGCACGATGTTCTCATGATCGTCGATGTTGAACACGACGAGCGGTATCTTGTTGTCCATGCAAAGGCTCGTCGCCGTCGTATCCATGACCTGCAGGCTGCGGTTCAGGATCTCGATGTAGCTCAGCGTATCGAATTTCTTCGCATTCGGATTCTTGTTCGGGTCGCTGTCGTAGATGCCGTCCGTTCCCTTCTTCGCCATGAGGATCACGTCGGCCTCGACCTCCGCTGCGCGAAGCGCCGCCGTCGTATCCGTCGAGAAGTACGGATTTCCCGTTCCGGCGCCGAAGATGACGACGCGCCCCTTCTCCATATGGCGGATCGCCTTGCGGCGAATGTACGGCTCCGCCACCTGGCGCATCTCGATCGCCGTCTGCACGCGCGTGTCGACGCTCTGCTTCTCCAGCGCATCCTGCAACGCAAGCGCATTCATGACCGTCGCCATCATGCCCATGTAATCCGCTGCTGCACGATCCATGCCCTTTGCCGAGCCAGACAATCCGCGCCAAATATTGCCGCCGCCCACGACGATCGCGACGTCGATGCCGTAATCACGCACTTTCCGAACCCGCAAGGCGATGTCCTCGACAACCGCAGGATTGATGCCGAAGCCTTGATCGCCCGCCAGCGACTCCCCGCTGAGCTTCAGAACGACGCGTTCGTATTTTGCTGTACTCAAAGCATACTCCTCCATGCAGCCCAAGTTATCTTTTCTCTTTCGTTTCTGATACACTATGGTTCATTATACACTATGTTGCACGAAAAGAGAATCACTTTAATGGATGGATAATCTTCTGCCTTTACTGTGCGAGCTGACGACGGCTCATCTCTTTGACAAGCTCGACGGCGCCCTTCCCCATGCCCGTCTGACGCGAGACTTCCTCGACGGGAATCCCGCTCAAAAGAAGCGCGCGCGCCCGGTCAGCCGTCGTCGCTTCATGCGGGCCCTCCGCTGCTTTCGGTGCGGGCGCCTCCATGCGAGACGGGGCCTGCGCTTCCGCGCCCACCGGCGCCGGCTTGATCCCGCGCGGCGCAGGCAGTGCTTCTGCCCCCTTCGCTTCCTTCGCTTCCTTCGCTTCCAAAGGCGGCACTGACGGGGGGGACACGATTTTTTCCGCTTCGCGCACCTGCCCAATCGTCGAAGCCAGCGGCGTCTTTTGGATCTCTTCCCCGACCGCATCGCGCTCGATGGAGTTTTGGAGGACCGCAGCGAACTCGGCCGCATCCTCTCGCTCCGTTACGGTTGGGGCAGGCTCCGCAGCGGGCGCGCCTCCCTCGTACGTCGCCGCAGCGTCCATCGGGATGGGCGGTGGTGGCGGAACAAAAGGCGCGCCCTGCGCCGGCAAAGCCTGCACCACACGCTCCATGGAACGGATCTGTGCCGCCGATGCCTCCTGCTGCTCACGAAGCTTCTGTACCGTTTCGCGCGCCGCCTGCAAACTCGCTTCGAGCGCCTTGCGGTTCTCCTCCGACTCGCGCAGGAGCGCCTCAAAGACGGAATTCTTCGCGTCCGCCTCTTGGAGCATGCCATCGAGCTGCTCGACGTGCCCTTCCATGCGGGCAACGATAACATCGGCGGAACGCGAAAGCTCTTCCTTGAGCCGCTCCGTCGAAACCACGAGGTTTTCACGCTCTTTTCGCTCCTGTTCGGGCTTTGCCTTGCGGTGCGCGTAAAAGCGTCCAACGAATACGAGAACGGCGCCGACGAAAATCAGCGCCGCCAAAAGTTCTGTCACCATAGTTACTCCATATCGGCGAAACCTGCCGTCTGTCTTCCTAGTTCATGCTGCGCGGGCACGTCCGCATCAGCCGCTGATATCGAGGAGATGCCCGCGCGAAGGATCCGTTGCAAGGTGCATCGCGGGTTTTGGCTGCGCATCGTCTTTCGCGCGGCCGTGCCTGCCGCCGCCAGCGTAGCCACCCTGCTTCTTGCGCCGGTCGGGATCGTCCTTGATGCGCCCGTCTTCCGGGTTTTCCTTGCCCCGCACCTGGCTCTGCTTGCGTTTGTCATCTGCCTTCTGTTCCAGTGCTTGGAAATCCTGCTGCATGTTGATGGCTTGGTTCATATTGCTCTGCGTCTGCGCTACTTCTGCCGAGCGCGGCACCATCATCTGCAAACTCATCGGACTTACATCCATAAGGAACCACCTCCCAATTAAGCTTTGACGTACGGGGATACATCGAGCACGTTGTCCTTGATCGTGACGAGCGTCGCGGGCATCTGGCGCTCCGCCGTATAGCGCAGCGAGCGAATGGAAAAACACGTTCCCGCATAAACGCGGTCGAGAACGAGAATGCGACCCGCGCCCGCCCGCTTGATGCGATCCTCCGCCTCGCTTAGCATATTCTCCTTTCGCTTGATGTCGCCTGCGAGCGCGTACTGCTCGTGCGTCATCTTGAGGAACCGTTCCGCGCGGTCCGGCGGCAGCGAAGCGATCTGCCTATGGTCTAGGGACTTCAGCGCCTGCGCGAGACGCTGGAGCTCCCTCTTCATTTCCTTCAGTTCCGCCCGCAGCTCGCTCCGCAGCCGTTCAGCCAGCGGATCGACGCCAACAGCGACTGTCGTCCGCACCGAGCCCGCATTGCCCGTGCTGTTCGCACGGATGAGGACGCTCGCCGTTACCGTGCCGCCGATAATCATGCCGCGCTTCTCGACGCAGAGCAGGCTGCCGCCTGCATATATCTCCGAATGAAGGATCGCGTCGCGGATATAGATGTCGCGTCCCGCCTCGACGGTCCCATTCGTCGTGAAGAGCGCGCGCACGTCTTCTTTTGCCGTGACCTTGCCGAGTCCCTTCTTCATCGCGCTTCCGCCGACGCCGCCGCTGATGCCGCCCTCGACGAATACGTTGCGCCCTGAGACTTCTGCCGCGTCGATGAATCCCTTGATCGAGATATCCCCCGTCGCCTTCACGGCGAATCCGCGCGTCACGTCGCCGCCGATCTCGACGCTGCCGTCGAAATCGATATTGCCCGTGCTGACGCCGACGCTTCCTTTGATGACGAGGCAGGGGTCGACTTCGATCTTCTTCCCCATATCGACGATCTGTCCGTTGATCGCGGCGCGGACGGTATTCTCCCCATCCGTCTCCGTGTTCTTTCCCTGCGGGAGCGGGCACGGCTTTCCCTTGCGCGGCGCGACCTCTATGCCAAAAACATTGCGCCCCGGCGTGCCGTCCGTCTGCGGGATGCGCTCGGCGAGCACATCGCCCGCTTTCGTGAGCGTGAAGAGATTGAGATCCTTGAAATCGGCACGGTCAAACTGATCGATCTTCGGCCTGCCGCGCACGCCGAGATCGAACTTTCGCTCGATGTAGGCGTCTTCCCCCTTCACAGGCCGTTCCCCGCGCGCCGCGATGAACGGCACGAGGCTCTTTGTCGCGGCACGGATCGCCTCATGGTCAAGACCGAAAGAGATGTCTTTTTCCTTGAGTGCCTCGAGGATCTCTTCTTCCGTCAAGGCATGTGTGCCGTTCGTCGTATCGAAGCTCACGCGAGCTTCCATCTTGTCCGACGAAACATCGACCTTGATGACCGCCTTCTGTACCTCTTTCTCGTTCCGCTTTGTGTTATCGTTATCCGCCATGTTCTTCCCTTCAAACGAGACTTGCCTTCATTCGTGCGAGGTAGCCACGCATGCGGAAAACCGCCTTCGTGTGCAGCTGCGAGATACGCGCCTCGGATAGGCTCATCAAAATACTGATCTCTTTTAGCGTGAGTTCTTCGTAGTAGTACAGCTCGACGACGCGCCGCTCCTTTTCCGGCAGGCGCTCGATCGCCGATGCCAAAGTCTCCTTGAGCTCCTCCTTCTCAAGGCGCTCGGATGGGCCGTCCTGCGTCTCGACGATCGTGTCGGTGCGCAGGTAATCGTCAAGGGGGATGATCGTCGCCGCGCTCGCCTTTTTCTCGATGTTGGCAAGCTCTTCGAGCGACACGCCCATCTTTTCTGCGATCTCCTCATTCGTCGCTGCCCTGCCCGAAGTACCCTCGACTTCGGAGACAGCCTGCTCATAGCGGCGAATCTTCTGCCGAAGCGCCACGGGAAGCCAGTCCTTCGACCGCAGGTAGTCGAGGATCGCACCGCGCACGCGCACGCCCGCATAGGTCTCGAACTTGTTTTTTCGATCCATATCGTAGCGGTCGATCGCATCCAACAGGCCAAAAAAGCCGCTCGACAGGAGATCGTCGCGGTCGACGTGCTGCGGCAAGCTGATGGCGAGCCTGCCCGTCACGATCCGGACAAGCGGCAAATAGTATTCCGCAAGCAGATTGCGCACTTCGATGCTCCGGTTCGCGCGATATTCTACCCAAAGAGACTGGACATCCACATCGCCACGATCCTCTTCCGTCTGCCCCACTGGACGTCCCTCCTTCCTCCTTCAGGTGAAATTTCTTAGGATTCCGACGGTGTCTCCATGCGGCGCACCCCATCGGCAAGGGGCTTAAAGCCTTCTGCTTCCCGCTTCTCGTCATCCGGCTTGGATGGCGATTCGCCCTTTGCGCTAGGGCCGGCCTCTTCTTCCCCGCCTTTCGCCCCTGCCCCAGGCGTCTCGTCGTCCTCAGGCGACTCGCCGCCCTTGGAAGGCTCCGGCATCTCAATATTGGAATCGAATCCGACGATCTGCTTTGCCTCCAGGACCATGGCAACGAGCCATACGACGATGCCCGCGACAAAGAATCCGCCGATGCAGCGCAGGAGGATCGTTCCAATGCGCGCATCGCTGACGAGTCCCGCGATGAATATGACGAGCGCAGCAATCGCTCCCGCGACGAGGGACATACCGAATTTGAACAAATTGCCTCACCTACAAGTTTCAATCGTGTGCTTAGATTTCCTTCTCGCCCTTGTTGATCGTCTTGACCGTATAGACGCCGTTTTCGAGGTTGATCTGGACCGTGCGGCCGTAATTCGCGCCCGTATCCTCCGCGATGAGGCGGATGCCGAGTTCCTTGAGCATCTTCTTGGACGCTTCTGCGTTGCGCGCGCCAACGCGCATGATGTCCGTCGAGTTCGCGAATGCAAACATCTGCGCACCGCCCGCGATCTTCGCGACGATACGGCTGCGGACCGCACCGAGTTTCATCACGTCATCGAGCATCAGCGGGATGCCCGTGTCTGCAAACTTCGCAGGATTCTCGCTCTGCTTCGCCTGTTTGCTGTCGGGAAGCATGATGTGCAGAAGCCCGCCCACCTTCGTCTGGGGATCGTACATGGATATGCCGATGCAGGAGCCCAGACCGTAGCTGATGATGGTTGCAGGCGCGCGGCCGACTTTGTAGTCCGCCATGCCCACTCGAATCATTTCTGCCATATTAGTCCACTCCTACTGCATTCATAATCGTTCCCAAAGAACCCGGATCCGGCACGAGGAAGAAATGCCCATTGATGCCGTCGTCCTCTGAGAGGAACTCCGTCTCGATGACGAGAGCCTGATCCCCCATCTGCCCGAGCTGGACGAGAACGACGTTCAGGATAGCGCCTGCCATGTCCATGGCAAGCGCGGGAATCGATGGGAGCATTGCCAGTCCCGTGAAGGTAAAGAACGCGTTGAGGTATGCTCCGGAGAGAATGTTTCCAATCTCCATGAGCGCCGACTCATCCATGAAATCAAGCTGCTGCGTCGTCCCGGACGGGCGCCCCATCAACGTATCGACGAGATAGAACGCGCTGTGCTGCGGGAGCAGGAAAAGGATGTTGCCGGGTGCCTTGCCGTAGACGCGCAGGAAAATGCCGACGACGATCGCATCCGGCCCGCCGACGAGATCCGGCACGTCCGTAATGGGCACGAGGTCAACCTTCGGCACATTCATGTCAATGCGCCGATTGATTACCTGCGACAGGGCTGTTGCCGAATTGCCTGCACCCACATTGCCTATTTCACGCAGGGCGTCGAGCTGGTTTGGGCTAAAATCCAGTTCACTTTTTTCTGCCATGTTCTTCTGACTCCTCATTCATTTACGCGAACGGGACGTGCCGATTGAACACGTCCGGTTTTTCCTATGTCGTTTTATTCCTGCGGCAGCCCGACGATTTCGGGGAGGTTCAGCATGATGATGAGCCTGCCGTCGATGTTCCCGATGCCGCTGAGGAAGCGGGAACCCTCTTTGCTGTTGATCGCTTTCTTCGTATCGACCGGGCGATTCTCGAGCGTCAGAACTTCCGTGACCGCATCGACGAGCATGCCGACGTGAAGGTCGTCGATCGTGACCGTCACGATGCGCGTGCTGTCCGTGTACGGCGTCTCCGCAAGACCGAGCCGCTGCTTGAGATCGATGACTGGGAGAACCGATCCGCGAAGGTTAATGACGCCTTTGATAAAGTCGGCGGAAAACGGCACGCGCGTAATATCCGTCAAATTGCGGATCTCCTGCACGTTCAGGATGCTGATGCCGTACTCCTCGTCGCGCAGCTTGAACGCTACGACCTGCATGTCATCGATGATCTGCTGCTTCGTATCTGTATTTGCCATCGTTCGTTCCTCCTCTTACTGCATCATCGTAGCGACGTCGAGAATGAGCGCTACGCGGCCATCGCCGAGAACCGTCGCGCCGGAGAACATCTTGAGCCCGGCAAAGAGATTGCCGAGCGTCTTGATGACGATCTCCTGCTGTCCGATGAGGTTGTCGACAACGATGCCGGCCTTTGCCTCGCCCGCGTGGACAACGACGACGAAGAGCTCGTCCGAGTCCTTGACGTGCGGCACCTGGAACGTTTCCTCCATGCGGATGATCGGGATGATCTCGCCGCGCAGGACGATGACCTCCTTGTTCTGAACCGT
>ERZ772945.1419-NODE-1419-length-16832-cov-4.810514_pt1 | contig 16832 bp, 14 predicted proteins | sample MGYA00511681_ERZ772945 | MGnify/ENA primary metagenome ERZ772945 (study PRJEB29015, sample SAMEA2737943) | human oral metagenome | biome: human oral; feature: human-associated habitat; material: dental | place: China | collected 2143 ...
TCTGCCACATCTATACCCATATGAACACACCTGTGGCGGCCATTGAAAACGGTATCGGTACCATTCACGAACACTTGAACTGGAAGCCAGACTATACACACCAAGCCGCATCACACCTTAAGAAACAAGGCTTGTTATATGTAACAAATGGGTACTATATGCTGACCGATAAAGGGGTGGCGCAAGTGAAAGAAATTATTTAATTAACCATATGGGTTTTGGTAAGCACAATGATAGACAAATCCGTATAGGTTAATTAAATGAATTGTAGAAACTTAATATTTCTCCCAACAAAAATAAGCTGAAATCAATGCACTGCAAAGATTTCAGCTTTTTTAATCTACAATACGATTCGCATTTGATACCATTTAGCACCGCCATGATCAGATACAGATTTACCTTCATTTAAAAAGCCAAACTTAGCGTAATAGTGAATCTTTTCTTCCTTACAAGTTAGAATTACGCCTTTACGTTTTTCCTCTCTCGCAAGATTGATAAAAGCCTCAATTAACTTACCACCTACACCGCGATTCCGGTATTCTGGCATTGTATTTAGGCCAAAAATCATCTGCCATGCCCCATCAGGATTGTGCATAGATGCATCAGCAAACATCTCATCGGTTAGGATTTCATCATCCGTTACAAATCCATCGATAAAACCAATCGGCGTATCGCCATCAAAGGCAATTAAAAACTGGCCTGCATAATGGTCTAATCGTTCCTTAAAAGCCTCACGAGGCGCCGCCTCAGCAGGAGGAAAACAGGTTGATTCTATATGTGTTACTAAATCTAAATCTGCAGTTGTCGCTTTTCGTATTAATATATCCATATTGTTCTCCATCATATCTACATTGTCTGCATACCAATTCGCTATCATCCATGACGCAAATAAGACCGACTAAACGGTCACCATCCCAGACACTAATCACACGAGAGGAATTTATGAGCGCCTTGTGTAATCGATTAGGATATTTACCTACCACCCAACGAACAGACAGAAATAAATCTGCTACCTGTTGAGGGGTAAAATTCTTTTCTTCGGTATAGGTAATCGCCATAAAAGCTCCTTTATGTAATTCAAAATCACCATGGATTTAATAACGTAGTAGATTTATCAAAAGTTAACGTACATAGTGTAGGATTCGTCTTATCTAGATAAGCAATAAACACTATTTTAGAAAATATCTTTTCTTTCATATACAATGCTTTTTTGAAATCATCTTTCATGTATTTACTAAATAACTCAGGAAGAGTAAATCGTGCGCTAAGACTTCTAATCTCATTACCATTATTATCTATTGGTACTATAACCCATTCATCACTATTTTCTCGATTGAAATGTATTGAAATATTTGGGTGTGGATTACTTTTTAGTAACTCATTAAAAGCTGCGTCTGCAAATAAGGGAATCATATTCACACTATTTATTGTAGCTAAAAATATATATTTACCCTTAATTGTTTCCCTTAAAGATAATATTGATTCTACTAATAATCTATTACCAATACATTCAAGGGCTTGTTCATACTTCCATTCATCAATTTCTTCTGTGTGAATTAAATAGGAAAAGCTTCTTTTGAATGTTTTAAACAAATTCTTTTCTATATCGTCAGTATCTAACATTAATATATCAACAATATTCTCAATAGAGTCTGTAATATATTTATATTCACGACCTGATAAGTCAATTAAATGTATCTTATGTGCAATAGCATAACGTTGTGCATCATTAGAAAATCCAGACGTTGAAAATATCGCATAATGATAGTTATACCTAGCAAGAAATAACTCGGACAATGTCATATTTACAGTTGAATAATTAGTATTAATATCATCAAGAATTCCCACTCCCATTCTGACTTTCTCAATGCCAACTGGTCTATCTGATGAATAAAACTTAGCTTCTACAAACAACCTTAATGGATAAATAAAAGGAGGAGTGACTCTAAATGTTCCTAGCGTATCAAACTGGTGATAACCACCACGTCCTTTAACTTTTAATCCATTACGGCCACAACTTTTAAATTCATCAGTATCACCAATATTCTCATCTGTAATTACTTCATATCCATTTACTTCAATTAACTTTGATAACACTACCTCTAAAAGGTATCCTTTTGCCTGTTGTTTATTCATGCTAAAGCGCTCCTAAATTATAAGTGCAAAACATATTTTGCTACAATCTCTTACTCATATAGATAACATCGTCCATAGGGTTCTGATAATACGACTCGCATTCAACAAAGCCATGCTTTTTATACAAATGGATTGCTGCTTGCAACGGTTCAATTGTATCTAGTACCATTTCTTTATATCCAGAGGCCTTAGCATGGTCCATAATACTTTCAATCAGACGATTACCGAGAGCATGACCACGACTCTCAGGAGTCACATAGAGGCGTTTCATTTCACAACGGATATCGCTATGCTGATAATACGCCACCATACCAAGAACAACACCATTGTCATCTACTGCCACCAACAATTCACTATTTGGCGCCGTATATTTCTCACCGATATCTGCTAATTCCTTATCTAAATTCTGAAAGGACAAATCGCGACCAAGCCATTGTATATACTCTTGAATTAGTTTTTTTACTTTATCTAAATACGGTTTGCCATCAATTATTTTAATCATATAAGCTCCAATGGATATAATACTCTACAATTATTTTTTCCCATATGGCTTATGTTGAAAGATTTCTTTGACAATCCCTTCACCATCATTAAAATTTACTCCTAACTGCTGATTAGAACCCTTTATAACAAGATGAGGACAATACTTTCCATTATTCAAATTCGGTGAGGTTCTCCTCTTCTTACTGAAGAAAGCAACTATACAGCAAATAGAAAAATCTAAATTGCTCGTAACAAAACAGCCCCAATCATTAATATTTAAACATTTTAAATAAAAACATCTTTATATAATACTATCACTTCTTTTGCATATTTCGCAGCTCTAGGAATACGCAATCTTTTATAATAATCAGCTAATATCTCTTGATGATTCTTCAAAATATCAAATTCAATGATATACATAGCAACACTTGTTTTAGAATAGTTTCCTACTTCAATTGTAGCTGATACATCCCCGTCAGAAACTTCCTCTCCTTCTGGAAATTCACCATCAGGATTTGCGTCAATAGTATCATCGCTATATTGATAAAACTTTTTACTCCAAATGATAATATCTTCACCATATTCTTCTATCATTTGCTTGTAAAACTGCACCATTTCATTTTCTGGAAGCACCTTACAATTAAAACCTTCAAGTAAGAATTGTCTTTGTCTCAATCGATTTTTTAGTTCTTCTATTTCAACACTTTGTACGTCTTGATTAAAGTTTTCTACACCTAGTTCTTTTATAATACCTAAATATATGTCACCATCTAGAAATTCTTTTATAGTTTCCATAGCTTTAATTCCTTAACAATATTACTATCTTCCATTCTAAGTAACGATACTGAGGTAGTTCAATTCTATTTTCTGTATCCTTGCATCATGGAGAGAATATCGGGGATACTCACCAAAAGATTTTGTTGTTTTCATAGGACCTCGTTATGTAGCTAATAAATACCAAAGGTTAAAGTTCAATTAATAAAAGCCTAATTTATTAATCAATATCATATTTCGTTTTTATAGAACTATCAATAAAACTTACACCAGCCTTTTTCATTAATCGCCATTCATTAGACAAACTCCCCCAAGTTAAAGCTTCATAACAAAAAAGCCAATATCGATCCATATCTGTATTCTTTAACTCCATAGCAACTTTATTTAGTGGCTTCACTTGCGTGGCCTTTCGATTCCAACCATTTTGTCTCATAAAATAAATCCAAGTCATTATCAACAATAAGCAATTTTTACTATCAATAACATACTCTTGCGCCTTTTGATAATTACCATCAAATCCATCAAGGATAAAATCAAATTTTATCGAAAAATAAATCGCATAACATAAGCTCTCATAATCATTTATTTTCACTGCATCCTGATATATCATATCTGAAAATTTTTTAATTTCTTCTTTATCTACCTTATATGGTTCAAATACAAATTCTTCCATTAAAGGAAGTAAATATGGATAAAGGATCGCCAAATGCATAACTCTTTTTGTGATTAATAACTTTCCATTTTTTGATTTACTTAAGCCTCTTAATGTTTTAATGGCATAATTTACAATCGCATAATCACCAGATTCTACCGCAAGTTTTAAAGCTGTATCTATAAATGTATTAACCTGAGTATATTTTAATATTCTTGAATTACTGTCTCCAATTAGCCCTTTAAGAGTATGCTTCCAAGTCTTATCTACACCAATTGGTAGCTCAACTACTTTTGTTTTCTTATGATTGAGGTGTAAGTCAAATTCATATAATGCTTCCTCAAGATCAACAATAAAACATTGTGCTTCTTTGTGACTTTTAACATAACAATCATAATCATCTATAGCCCTAACATAACGGTAACCTTTCTCATACAACTTCCTATCAACAACCGTTAAAATAATTTCTGAAAGTAGATTGGAAGAATGAGGCCCGATAAGAATTCCATGTGTTTCACCATGATGCATATCGGAACATGCACTGTCAATTTTGTTATACCAGGCACTGTTATCCTTATGATTTTTTTTAGCCGTTTCTTTTCCCACTAATGCCCAAGGTATTGAGTGACTATAAATACTTGGAAAGCATGTAGATATATCTGCTTTAACTAAATACCTACTAGCACCATCTTCATGAAATAGTAAGTCCAACTCTGGATTACCATCAGTACGCCAGTCTTTATAATTCATTTCAAAGATTCGACGCTTTCCAGATTCTTTTCGAATATGAATACGACTAATACGATGTTTCTGATTAGCAGTTTGAGTTTGAAAGTGTTTTTTTATCTTAGCCCAGTTTGACTTTAGCTCTAAGTATAACAATTGATATTTAAATGGGTTAGGGATTCCCATAATACGTGGTGTACCTATATTTCGCATTACTCGAAAGCTTATATACTCATTCCATCCTGGGGAAAATGAGGTTTCTAAACCTTTACAATACTCAAAAAATGGAACAGCAGTGAATACAGGAGGTAGCTTTTCTGCAAAAAAGCCATATGCAAGAAGACCTTCATACAATGCATCATCAGATATTTCATCCATAAAATCTATATATTTTTTATCCATTTTAGCATTTACCCCTAATTCTTATAATCCATCCCCTAAGAACTAAAATACTATATTCAATTGTATAATGAAACCGTTCTTTATAAATTTAATCAATTGAAGAAACAGGTAAAACATTTTCTTCACCAAAAAATTCTTTGGCTTTATCTAATATTTCAGAATCTTGAGTAGGCAAATATATTACTAAATTCTTTTTTGCTCTTGTTATACATACATAAAATAGTTTTTTTGTTCTCATCTGAACATTATGATTTAATGATCCTTTCCCAAATAATGTATAAAAATCGTATTTATTCCAATTAGACTCTAATACAAGAAGTACATTATCATATTCACTCCCCTTGACACTATGTTGAGTACAAATTGGTGAAAACTCTTTTAAGTACAATACACTTTTTCTATACTGTTTAAATGTTATATTTTTTATTCGCTCCCATAAATAAAAGCCTTTATTTATAATATAGTCATCAAATAAATCATCTTTTTCGAGTAACCCCTTATCTTCTGCAAATGTTAAAACATCTTCTATCCTTCTATCATCTTCTTTTACAAGATAATCAATTGCTTGCTTAAGGCAAATCTTATCCTCTCTTTTACGAATAGAAAACTTTGTTTTTCGTAGAAAATCATTAAATCTATTCTCTTCATATAATTCAATAATCTCCTCTAATATATCCAACCTACATAAAATTTTATCTCTATAAGAATTGGCTTCATATTTACCGCTCATTCCATTTAACTTATATGACATAAGAGATTCCTTGGTGACTTTACATTTATTGTAAACTTTTTCCCATGGCATACCTTCTAATATACTATATATTGACTTATAAATTTCTATTCCATTAATTTGATCCAATAAATCTACTTTATTAAATTTCGGTTTTACCTCTAATGCCAATTCTCCAAAAGTCTTATTATCATCTAAATCTTCTTTATCTATTTTGTCTTTTATCTTATTTATAAGTGTAGTTATCAAATCAGCATTATATAGATCATATAAATCTTTAAATCCAGCCATTTCAGCATTATATTTATGTGTTAGTCTTAACTCTTTTGTTTGTTTTCCATCAGAGAAATCCCAAGATTCAAAAAATTCTTTGTCCTTTAAACTTATAACGTCATCTGTTTCATTACCATATAAAAATTTAATACTACCTTCTCTAATAGTACCATTCTTCATATTAGGTGCATTTATATCATCTGAAGGTATTTGTTCGATCCCATCATCTCTAAATTTATTAGCTACTTCTATTACAGTTTTTGGATTCCTTCGGTTTTGCTTTTTTACTATTTTAGTTAAACCATATTGATTTAAATTACCAACTCCATTGTCATATATAGATTGCATTGAATCCCCAAAAAAACCAATTACATTTTTTTTACTACTTTGCTCAAGATGCTTTAATAAAATATTAGTAACTAAAGGACTTGTATCTTGATATTCATCAACAAAAATGCACTCTGAAGTATCCTTTAAAATATCCGAAATTTTTTTGTATTTCTCAAACATTTTCTCTGCAACAATTAAAATATGATCATGGCTGATTTTAACTACTTTATTACCATTTGGAGTTATAGAGTAATACTCATCATAGTCCACATAAAGATCACTGAAGTAATCTTTACTAACTAATTTCTCACTATAATCTTTTGGTTTTTTAAAGCTACTTTCACTAGCATCATTGATAAGTTCAAGTAAAACATCTTTTATTTCAACCTGATATTTCCTAATAAGACTCCATATAAACTCATGAATGGTTGATACTCTTATATTTTCATTTTCTGTTCTTGACAAAATTTCTGCAACTGCATTATTCGTGTATGTAATACATACTATCTTAATATCCGGCAATTCCTCTGTAAGTACATTTATCAAAGAAATTAACGAATATGTTTTTCCACTTCCAGCTCCACCTTCTAAAATAAAATTCTTACGATCTTTGATACATTGAAGAGCTTGTAATACTTCCTTTTCTAAATCTCCCGCAGCCATAATAAGCCCTCCTCAATATAATGTGGGACTATCCACGTTTCATCATTCTCACCATCTTCATTATCAAAATACAATAAACTGGATGCAAATACAGATTTTTTTGCTACCTTATTCAAAGCAAAACTATAGTAATCACTTGAAATATCATTTTCATTAAATTTCTTTAAAGCTCCATATGCACAGAGTTCTTCTTTATTCTTAAATATATAGTTTTTATTTAATGCTATAAATGCATCTTCAAAACTACTTGCCTGATATGCACCTTCTATTTCCGGTATTTGATATGCTATTCGGATGTTATCTCTAATTTTATCCTCTGATCTTTTTTCTACAAGTTCCTTAAATTGATTACTCGTTTTATCAAGGTCATCATTACCAAAAAATTCTTTTATGGAAATATTACTTGTGTGTGTGCCTTCATCAGGATTGCAACTCGTATATACAGTTCTTTCTACTCCTTTTTTATCTGTTATCTTCTCCGCTTTAACTGAATCAATATCTGTAATAATCAAAGCCTTTGTCCCCAGAAAAGAAAATAAAGGCATAAATAAATGTGAATATGCACCAACTTCTATTATAGAAATATTTTGTGATAATAGTGGTATAACAGTTCTTGATGGGTTTTCTTTTTTATCAACCTTATGCATCATCATTGGCATTAAAATTCTTTCCGTATCTCCCTCTATACAAATAACTTTATCCGCAAAGAAAAGCTCACTTCTATTGATTGTTAGATATTTCTTTACAAACTTAAATTCTTTCTGTCTGTCTTTATTATACTGATCTTTAAAGGAATTAAAACTTTTTGCTATAACCTCATTCCCTTCTCTCTTCAAATATATGATGTCATCAAAATTACATTCAGAAACTATATGTGATGAATGCGAAGTAATTAAAATCTGTAACTGTTTATTCTTTTTACACAGAAACTTATTTCTATGTGTTGCAATATGTGATTTTATATTTCTTATAAATACATACTGTAACTGAGGATGTGTATGTGCTTCAGGTTCTTCAATGTATAAGAGATTTATATCTGCTGACTGTTCAAACAATTCCTGTATTTTAGTTTCAATTTCAAACAAAATGCCTATTAAATTTAAATACCCCAATCCATTATAAGTTTCAGGAAGTGAACAATCTTCACCTTGTCTATAACTTAAATTTGTATTATCTGACAATAAATTTTTCTCTGAAATAGATGACTCTATTGCTATATCAATTCCACTTTCTGTACCACCATAAGTTTTTATGACACCTATAACATCGCTAAAAATACCATCAATAGATTCTCCACTTTCATTTTGTTCCCCATTATAAATCTTATATAGTTCTTTATCGGCTTCCTCCATCGTTTCTTCAAGTTTTGTAAATACCAACTCACTTTCATCTTTGGCGGCTTTATAAGAACTAAAATATTTACTTGTTAAGCCTGATAGAACATGGTTACGATCATCATTAGAAACCGCTCTATCCGCTCTTATTCCAACTACTTTAATAACTTTTTGAATATCCTTATTATCAATTTCCTCTGATCTAGCTGATGTGATTTGATTAGATTCAATATCAAAGCCCCTTGAGTATTTTTTAGTTTCAAAATAATTGGAAAAATTCTTACTAATAAATTTAGAAAAAGATACAAAATTCTCAATTTTTTTCTCTTTTATTATATCTTTTAGTTTTAAAATTTTATTTATAGGCATTATTGAAATAAATTCTAAAACTATAATATTATTATCCGGATTTAAATCCATCATAAATTTTTGTATATTTCTATACGAATCATTTTCATTATACTCAATAAATAATTTCAAATTAACAGCTTCTAATGATGCAACCGAATCCTGCTCAGATATAATATTGTTATATATATCTTTCTGACACTCTAAATTTATATCTTCCCACATTATTTTAGATGAATTTAGCATCTTATCTATAATAATCAGCGCAGAAGTCTTTCCACAATTATTTTTACCTATAACTAACGATAACTCTTCTTTAAACTCTAATTCAAAATTTTTTAGTAGTCTAAAATTTTTTACTTCCATTTTTTTTAAATTCATAAAAAACTCCCCTCATATGATTAATCATATTTCTTTATATATATATTGATATTACATCAATATCATAATCTAAAATAATACAAACTTTAGGTATAGTTAAGTTTTGTTGTAGTAATTTCCCTGTTTTATTTTTTAAAATATATAATTACTTATATTGATTGTCCCATTCCTTTATTCCTCCCAAGAACTAAAAAATCTAATATCTCTATCCATACTAATCGACTTGCTAAGATGAATAATATAATGATTCATTTCTCCATCAGCTATGCCTAGATGACATTTCTTATACTTCTTTCCAGAACCACAAGGACAAGAATCATTTCTTCCGATATTTTTATATTCAGCTAACTTAACTTTTTGAGTTTCAACCCAAAATTGATCATATGGATTTTTTAACATGGGCATTAAATACTCTAACATCCCATAATTATATTCTTTTCCATTAATTTTTACATATGCATATTTATCAAATGGGTCAGTAACAAGGGAAATTCCTTTAAATTCCATCTCTATAACATCGTATACACATTGTTCCCCCATATAAAGTTTTCCTAATTGATGCCCACAAGGGTTTCTAATTGAGACTATTTTCCCACAAATAGAACATCTTTCCGCTTTAATGATACACTCTCTACTAAAAAAATATTGATAAGGATATAGTTTCTGATATTCTTTTATAATATTAGAAATAAATAACAAATTATATTTATCATTGCTTATCCCCAAATCCATATTTTGACTTAAGTTTGACAAAAGCGTTTCAGTATAATCAAACATATTCCAGCTCGCTTCATATTCGCCAGACTTTATTGCATGATAAGCAGCAATAAAGTTTTTATGTATATTAAAGATAGTCGCAAGGCACCAACAATGATTCGCTTGTATTTCATCTAAAACTTCTTTTGCATTTTTACGATACAATTCAATTTCATCGAATACATTTTGATCCATAGATGCATGTTTCTTTTTTAGATACTCTTCAATTTCATTTATCGTCATTAGTTTCATCCTTAAACATATTTTTCGAGGCTAACTCAAAAAAACTTTCTACTTCAGAAACTGGCCCCTCATATTTTATTATTTTACTTTTTTTAGTTTCAGTTTCTTCAATAATAATTTGCACTTTAGCAGAAAGATCTGTTGTTTTTTTTAAATATTTTTTAGCTAAATCATATAAATATGAAGCTATTACACTACATATAGTATTATATAAAAGACTATTAATAATAATTGTAGTAACTATTACAGCATCCGAATGGAGCTCAATCTTCTGAAAATCACTATCAGAAATTGCAATATCCACAGTAACATCTCTAGAAAGCTTCGCTTTTAAATATGTCAGAAACTCAATAGTAGTTTCCGGAAAAAGCACATCACCATCATCTCTAAAATTTTCTTCAGGAATTAATAATACATTTGCATTCTTTATTTCTTTAAGAATTTCTGGTGAAACATATGGCTTGCTATAAATTGTTTCAAATGTAATATCTACATCAGTAATTTCATAGTGACAAGTTGTAATCTCATGTTTCATAATTTACTCTCCCCTTATATAATAATTAGATTTAGAATAGATAAATATTATTGATTCTACTAACACACATTTATAACTAAAAAAGCTCCCACCAAATGTAGTGACCCCAAAAAGTTAGACTTTTATTTCCGAGTAACCTAAACTGGTTGCTCGGAATTTTTTATGCTGCAGTAGTAGCTAAACGATAATCAATTGGACTTAGCCAGTTCAATTTTTCCTTAATTCGTTTAGTATTGTAATACATAATATAGTTTTCAATCGCCATTTTTAACTCATCATAGCTATGAAAAGTATTGCCATAATACATCTCTTGTTTTAAGATGGCAAAGAAATTTTCCATTGGTGAATTGTCGAGACAATTACCTCTTCTAGACATACTTTGGAATATATTATGCACTTTTAAATTATGTTGATACGCTTTCATTTGGTAACCCCAACCACGGTCAGAATGAAATGTCCGTCGATACTTAGCATCGGCAGTCTTTTCAATCGCCTGTTGTTGTGCTGAAAGTATAGACTCAGCCGATGGTGTAGGACTTATACTAAAACTGATAATTTCAAGATTATATAAATCCATAAATGGATCTAAGTATAGTTTTCTGACTTTCAAAGCACCATTTGCATCTAGTTCATAATACTTAAATTCAGTTGTATCTGTAGTAATTTTTTGATGTGGTTGATTACAATGGAATCTACGCTTAATGCGATTAGGTGCAATCCGTCCTTTAACGCCTTTATATGAGTTATATTTTCGGCTTTTACGGGAGAATGCTATTACTTGCAGATTGAACTTTTGCATAATTCGTTGCAATCGTTTCTTATTAATAACAATACCTCGTGATCGTAACAAGGGTAACAACCTTCTATATCCATAGTTGGGATGGTCTTTACGAATATCTTCAATAGCTATTCGTATTTGTAGATCTGGATCTACTCGATCAAAGCACTGTTGCCAGTACATATATGTTGCTTTTGGAAAACATAAAGCAGCAAGAATCTCAGTTAGTTTGAATTCGCTTCGGAGACTGCTAATGATTCTTGCTGCTCTTTCATTTTTCGAGCGTCCTCGAGGCGCAATCTCCTCAATTCTTTTAAATAGGCATTCTCTATTTGAGCATAGCGTAATTGTTTTTCCAATTCTAAAATACGAGCTTGCTCTGGTGTTAATTCTTTTTTCTGCTTTTGGCTACGTGACTTAGTATATGTGGTAATCTTTGCTTTTTCATCTGTCCGTCTCATAGTAGGTATTCGTCCTTTCGGTCGCTCGACAAAAGCATTGGCCCCATATTTCATAAACTCCTATTTCCAACGAGCTATTAATGAAGGATTATTTAGACCATATTGAAATGCAATTTGCTGATACGATAATTCACTAGTTAAGTATGACTCTACCACAGCTAGCTTAAATTCTGAAGTATATATTGTATTATTTCGCTTTCGACACAAACCATCTTTACCAAATTCTTTAAATGCATTAACCCAACGCAGAACTTGCATTGCATCCTTTACACCGTATTTCTTAGCTAAAGAGCTATATCCACCCTCGCTATTTAGATATGCGGTAACGACTTTTAATTTAAATGTAAGGCTATATTTTGCCATAGAAAAACCGACCTCCTTAACGTTAAGATTTTTGGTCTAACATTAAGGGGTCGGTTCATTTATAACAATCAACTAATAGCTTTTTCTTTTACTTCTTTTGAATATCTTGAATTGCAATAAGTAATGCGACAAAATTAAATCAATTTTCTAATCTCATGTTTAAACATGTCGAATGGTGTTTTAAATCCAAGGCATTTCCTAGGTCGATTATTAATCAACATTAGTGATTCTGTTAGTTTATCTAGTGTAACTTTAGCTAAATCGGTCTTCTTAGGGAAAAACTCTCGAAGTAAACCATTGCTATTTTCATTAGAGCCTCGTTGCCATGCTGCATAGGCATCAGCAAAATACATTGGTATTCCAAACTCGTTTTCAACCTGTTCATAGCAAGCAAATTCCTTACCACGGTCCACCGTAAAGGTTTTAAGTAATTTACTGGTTAATGTATTGTACAAGGAACTAATAGCTAAAAACATAGAATCTTTAGATCAATCATTCATTTTTATTGCCACATAGAATCGTGTTTTACGTTCAACAAATGTAGCTAAACAGCCTTTACTTTGACCTCTAGAAGAAACCATTGTATCTAGTTCCCAATGACCAAAAACTTCTCGGTTTTCAACTTCTTGAGGTCGTTCTCTAATGGTCCTTTTAACATTGAAGCGTCCACGGGTTTCCTGTGTGCCGGGCTTTTTGCCTTTCCGACGAAGTACTGTTTCTGTTACAGCAAGAAAACCCCGATGGATCCAAGAGTATATTGTCTTAAAGCTTAGAACTTCAGTTAATTCAGCACCAACTATTTCTTCTGGAGACCAAGTTTGTTGTAACCTAGATTCAATTAAAGCCGCTAATTGAGGTGTTAACTTTGTAGGTCTACCTTTATTAGCAGACTTACTAATTGCTAACTGCTGTGCTTTAATCGCAGAATATTCGCTTTCAACGCGATTTAATTCTCTTGCTACAGTAGAATGCTGAACACCGATTAAGCTAGCAATTCTACGAACAGAGTACCCTTCTTTTCTTAAAACCTCTATTTGACTTCGCTTTTCTATGGTAAGATGTATATAGCTCATATTAGAGACCTCCGTGTCATGTATTTGTGGTTATTTACATTTTACACGAGATCTCCAATATGAGTCTTTTTATTTGTCGCAATATATTTTATAATTCATCTTAATAAATAATAATTCAATTGATAAAATTATAGTATAATATAAGTTAACATAATATTTCGTATGAAGTTCTACTTTTATAGTTTGTTGAGGAGTTTTTATGAAGGGGAAAATAACTTATTTTAATTTATCTAGAGCTTTTGGTTTTATTGAAGATGCCAATAATAATATTTATTACTTTCATTTGAGCGATATTATTAGTGCGATTAATAGGAAGGAAATAAAAAAAGGTCAACTTGTAGATTTTATTGTTCAAACTTCAAAAAATGAATCTAAAAATGATTTAGCAAAAAAAATATCCATTATTTATAGTGAAGATTATAAAAAAATTCATTTGCAAAATAGATTAACACAAGGCATTAAAACTAATGTTAATTTAAAGGGGAGTGAAGATGAAGTAAAAATTTCTATTAAATTTTCCAAATATTTTGGAATTTCATTCTCTAGAGAAGAACATTTTAAAAATGCTAGATATGCATTAAATTTTTTGCAACCATCAGAAGAATATAAAGAGAGCTTCAATCTATTTAATGAAGTACTTATGTTATATTCCGATTTCTCTGATTTCAACTGGAGAAGCATGGATTTTGTTGATAAACTATTAATGGATTATAGAAATAGATTAGATCCAGTTGTAATTATTTTGATTAGTCGAGATAATAATATAAAAGAGATTGTTCAACAGAAACTATTAGAAAATGAGACGAGAATAATTGTTCCATTTACTTATTCTGAGTGCATGTCTTATAATTTTTCAGAAGAAATAATACAAAGTAGACTTCGTGAGTTTTTCTATCAACGTGACCTTTTTGCTATGGAATCACCTTTAAAATCTGATAGTTACTTTTATGGAAGAAGTCAAATTGTTCAAAATTTAGCTGATAAATACGCTATTGGAGAACAGTCTGGACTATTTGGATTAAGAAAGACTGGAAAAACTTCTGTATTGTTTGCTGTTGAAAGATTATTAAATGTAAGAGGTGGATATTCAATATATTTAGATTGTCAAAGCCCATCAATTTATAATCTTAGATGGTTTGAATTACTTCATAAGATTATATTATCAATTTCAGAAAAGTACGAAATTGATGAAATGAATGTAGGCGCTTATACAGAGACAACAGCATCTGAAAATTTTGAGAAAGCTTTGGAGGCTTTTTATAAGATAAAACAACAACGAGTTTTAATTATTTTAGACGAAATTGAATATATTTCATTTGGTTTATCTGATAATTCTAATTGGAAAGAGGGTAATGATTATTTACCTTTTTGGAGAACGATTAGATCTATTTTACAAACAAAGCCTTATTTATTTTCTTTTTTAATTGCAGGCGTAAACCCAAAAATTGCTGAAGAATCTATAGTAAATGAAATGGATAATCCTATATTTAATAATTTAACTAAATACTATCTTTCTTTATTTTCACAAGATGATGTTGAAAATATGGTAAGAAAGATTGGTAAATATATGGGTTTGTCATTTGATTCATCCGTTTATTTTAAGCTTACAAATGATTATGGAGGGCATCCTTTTTTAATAAGAAATGCATGTAGTGTATTAAATCAAAGATTTAAAACGCGACCGTATATGATTCAATCTAGAGATTACGATGATTGTAAAAAGGATATTGCAAGTGGTTTAATACCATATATTGAATCTATTTTGATAGTACTACAACGGTGGTATCAAGATGAGTATGAAATATTAAAAGATATTGCTTTGGGAAATAAAGATAAATATTTGTCTATGTTAAGAAAAGAGCAAAATATTATCAACCATTTACTTGGCTATGGGATTCTTGAAAAAAGCTCAAACGGAAATTACTATATTAAAATTGATGTAGTAAAAGATTACTTAACTACAAAACATAGATATGCTTATTTACCTAATTCACAAGAGGAATATAGAAAGTTAATCTCTGAACGTAGGAATAATATTGAAGTAAATTTAAGAAAAATTGTTAGATTTCAAATGAACCTTGCTTATGGTGGAAGCTTAAATGAAAAGCTACAGAAGATTTTAAAATTAGAGAATTTAGATAATATAAAAAGTAGAAGGTCAACAGGAGATATTTTTGACTCCCTTTATTTTTATGAAATTTCTAGAATAATAATAAGTGAGTATTCAAATTATAAACATATAATGGATATGGATATCAAAGAGTTCATATATATTACGGATCAAATTAATAAAAATAGAGCTGTTGATGCACATGCTGGGTTTATTACAAGAGATGAATATAGTGCATTAAATCATTTCTTTAATAAATTAGAAGATAAACTTGCAAAATTACAATTATAGTATTCCATAATAATTTAAAATCAAATGAAGACTTTGACTATGAATATCTTATAGAAATGTTAAAGGAGTCTACATATGACTGCACGCCAAAATTGAATTCAATTTTGGCGTGCAGTTTGTGCTTATATAATTTTTTATATTCCTCAATAAATTTGATATTGTAAGCATTAAGGATATATCTTTTATATAGGTTGATTAATAAAATAGATATTTATAGTACGTGATGAAGTTTTGGAGTGGTTAAGAATGTAACATCTGGATTACGTTCTATAACCCAGCCCATTTGCCATTCGTTAGAAATGAGAACTACTGTGCGATCTCGATTATCTTTTACGATCATCGCATTATCAACACCCTTCAAGGAAGCAATATCTACTTCACCGTCAATCCAACGAGCAACACTATATGGCAATGTATGATTTAGTAAATCTACACCATATTCGTTTTTGAGGCGATATTCTAATACTTCAAATTGAAGCATACCAACAGCGCCAACTACGAAGGAGTCAAGGGCGTCTGGTTGTTCAAAGATTTGAACAGCACCTTCTTGAGCTAATTGAGTCATTCCTTTTTGGAACTGCTTACGTTTCATAGTATCTTTTGGAGATACACGAGCAAAGAACTCTGGTGGGAATACAGGAAAGTCACCAAATGTTACTTTGTGCTTTTGTGCGCAAAGTGTATCTCCTACACCCATTGTACCAGCGTCAAAGACACCGATAATGTCGCCTGGGTACGCATCCTCTACGATAGTACGTTCTGTAGCCAAAAACTGTTGAGGCTGAGATAGGCGAATTGTCTTATTAGATTGGCGATGCAATACGGACATGCCTTTTTCGAACTTACCAGAACAGATACGCATAAATACGATACGGTCATGGTGGTTAGGGTCCATATTCGCTTGGATTTTAAATACTAGAGCAGAGAAGTCTTCACTAGTGGGTTGTACCATTTCCTCTATCGCTTGTCGTGGAGCAGGGGATGGAGCTA